>JAEEGL015794833.1_pt1 | contig 17164 bp, 21 predicted proteins | sample 9134231 | NCBI WGS metagenome assembly JAEEGL01 (sample SAMN16246548, study PRJNA631951) | gut metagenome | biome: gut microbiome; feature: rumen; material: fiber-attached | host: Bos | place: Iran: Karaj | collected 2018-10
AACAAAGAAGTGCTACTAAAAAATTATGGCCTAATTTATGGGATATAACGGCTGGTGGTCATGTTTTATCTGGAGAGTTTGGTTATCAAACAGTTATTAGAGAAACCAAAGAAGAAATCGGCGTTAATATTGATAAAAATGATTTAGAGTTTATCGGTTGTTCTACTTCAATGAATGTTTCAGGAGATATTATTAATAAACACTTTAATGAATATTATATCGTTCATAAAGATATCGATGTAAAAGACATAGTTTTACAAGAAGAAGAAGTACAAGATATTAAATGGTTTGATAAAGCAGAAATTATTAATCGAATAAACGATAATTATAAAGATTTAACCGATAAAATCGGATGCTGGAATTATTTACTTAAATATTTAGAAATGAATAATAAGTAATACTGCAATAATGGAGGTTTAATTATGGAATTATTTAAAGATATAGAATTACTAGATAAAGAGAAAGAAGAATATGTTAATACTTTCTTAAATCAAATAAGAAAGTTTGATTCAGTTTATTTATGGGGTATAAGTGAATCATGTGATGAAGCAATTTTATTTTTTCAAGAACATAACATCGCAATAAAAGGCATATATGATGGACGAGATGAAGAGTATAACCATATATATAAAGGAATACCAGTTCTTCCTCAAACATTTGATGAACTTGATCCTAATAGTGCTATTGTGGTCACAATATCTTATTATGATTTATTTAGAACTAAGTTAATAGATAAATATCCTAATATTGATGATTTCTTATTTGTATACGATGGTTATTTTGTAGAAAATAAAGATATTTCATATTATAAAGATAATAAAGATATTATCATTAAAAATTATGAAGCTTTAGCTGATGATTATTCTAAAGAATTATACAATGCGGTATTAAAATATAGATATGTAAGAAATCCTAAGCTAATAAAAGATTTATATCATCCTCGAATTACCTGTTATTTAGATGATGAATTTATTAATAATTACAAAGACGGATTATATATTGATGCTGGATCTTATAACGCTGATTTTGTTACATCATTAAGTGAGAAGGTTGATGTAAGTAATTCAAAATTCTATATCTTTGAACCTAATAAAATATTCTATGATAATATTGTTAATAGTTTAGGTAATTCTTTTAACTATAAGGCATTTAATGTTGCATTATGTGATAAAGAAGATAGGATGCGATTCTTAAAATTACAATCATCAACATCACATTTAGAAAACAAAAAGTACAATGCATATCATGATACCGTTGATAGCACTATTGATTATGTCGATACCAAGACATTAGATTCAGTAGTAGGAGATGAAAAGGTAACTGGTATTAAAATAGATATTGAAGGATCTGAAGCTTCAATGTTACTTGGAGCTACAAATACTATTAAAAGAGATAAACCAATTATCTTATTATCAATATATCATCGATGGGATGATTTGTTTAAATTACAAGAATATATAATGAGTTTAGGGGTTAATTATAAATATTATATTAGACACTATTCATTAAGTGTTGCTAAGACAATATTGTATTGTATACCTGAATAAATAAGGTTGGTGATTAATTATATGGATAAAGTAATTGTTGTTGGGGTATGTATTAAAAATGATAAAAATGAAATATTAATGGTCCAAGAATCCAAAGCTGATATAAAAGGTTTATATAATATTCCTGCTGGTAGGTTAGATTCTAATGAATCAATATTTGCAGGAGCGATAAGAGAAACCAAAGAAGAAACTGGATTTGATGTTAAGTTAGATAGTATCTTATGTATTCAATATTCAGAAAATAAAAGTATTCTTAAGATTATTTTTAATGCTAGTATTATTTCTGGAAGTATTGGATTTGATGAAAATGAGATTATGGATGTTAAATGGATTTCAATTGCAGACTTAGAAAATATGACGGGTCAAGAATTACGTTCTTATAATTCGATGATTAGTATAATTAAAGCTGCTAAGAATAATGAACATTATCCAATTGATATTATTGAAAATATGAAATAAGATTAGAGGAAAAAAATGGAAAGATTTAAAATATTATGTGCCGTACATTTAATGATTATAAAGGATGATAAAATTCTTCTTCAAAGAAGAATCAATCCTAATAAATATGGATATTTGAAATTAGGAATGCCAGCAGGTCATTTAGAAGCTAATGAAAATGTAGTGGAAGCAATGGTTCGTGAAGCTAAAGAAGAATTAAATATTGATTTAACGGATTTTGAGGTAGTTCAAATTATGAATATCAATGGAGATACTGGTGTATACGATGGTTACTTCTTTGTATGTAAGAGTTATCAAGGAACTATAACTAATAACGAAGAAGACAACTCTAAAGCATTAGAATGGCATTCTATTAATGAACCAATTCCTGATTTAATGGATTACCAACAATATGCTATTGATATGTATAAAAAGAATAAAACATTAAGTTTTACAATGTATGGATGGAATAAATAATCAGAGGTAAAAACTATGAATTATATTATTGAAGATTTAAATATTAATAATGCTTATGACTATGCCTTTGTTAATTCCCGTGCTTGGTTGGAATCATATCAAGGAATTATTGATGAATCTTATTTAAAGAAGATTAACACTGATGAGGCTATTAAAGAGTTAACTGAAAAAATAAAAGGCTATTTAGTTACCGAACCAAATCGTTATTTCTTACTTAGAGTTGATGGAAAACCAGTGGGAGTTTTAGGAGTAAGAACTCCTAAATATAAAGATTATCAAGACTGTGGTGAATTAGGAGCTATTTACTTATTAAATGATGTTAAAGGAAAAGGTTATGGCAAGATCCTTTTTGAAAAGGCTAAAGAAGAATTAAAGAAGATGGGTTATAGCAAAATGGTCAATGGTTGTATTGATGGTAATCCATCAAATAATTTTTATAAACATATGGGTGGAAAGATGGTAAAACAAATTCCATTTAAAGTTCATAATACTGATCAAGAATTAATTGAAAATATTTATTATTATGATGAAATTTAGGAGGTAGTGACATGGAAAATGATATAAATGTAATTTATAATCAATTAATTAGTGAAATGAAACTACCAACTAAAACGTATCATCCACCATTTATTATAACAATGTGTGGTCATTGTCGTAGTGGTAAATCAACTATTGCTAAAATATTATCGAGTGAATTAGAATTATATATCGTTGGTGGCGATAAGATTAGAAATATTTATTATTCTAATATTAATGCTAATCATGACATTAGTTTTATAAACAAGGTTGTTAATGAAGTTAATAAAAAAGAGATCAAGTACTTACTTAGTAAAGGGGTTAGTGTTATTATTGATCGCAGTGTATCTTCCAAAAAGGTATTAAAGGAAATAAAAGATGCTTATTCTCATGTTATTATGATTAATCTTGTTTCCAATCATAAAACAAATATTGCAAGAATGACTAATCCCCCAAAATGTGATATTGATACTTCAAATTGTTATGGTGACATTGATTCAATATCCGGAGTAAATAATGAAGATGTTTATAATGAAATTTTAAACCGTAAAGTATATGATTTAGAAGATAGTGATTTTGATTATACGATTGATGCTACTAAATCATTAGATGATGTTATCAACGAAGTAAGAAAAATTGCATTAAAGATTAAAAATCAATATTTATAATAGGAGGAACATTATGAAAAATATAATTATTACCGGTGCTGCAAATGGTGTTGGAGCAGCAGTAGCAGAAATTTTAAAAGATAATAACTTAATATTAATTGATGAAGACGAAAAGAATCTTATTAATATAGCTTCATCATTAAATGCTAGGTATTATGTTTGTGATTTATCTAATGATAATCAAATTAAAAGTATAATTACAGATATTAAATCTAAGTTTGAAAAGGTTGATTGTTTAATCAATTGTGCCGGAATGTGGATCTCTGGTGATATGTCTAAACTTGAATTACCAGTTTTTGATGAAATGAACGATTTAAGTCGTATTCGAAAAGTTATTGATACTAATGTTTTTGGAACCATCGCAATGATTAAAAGTATTTTTCCAATTATGCAAAAACAAGGTTATGGCCAAATCATTAATATTAATTCCCAAAGTGGTGTAATGTGTGAACCACCATTCCCAATTTACAATGCTACTAAACAAAGCACTAATGCATTTAGAAAAGCTATTCAAGATGATTTAGCCCGAAACAATATTAAGATTACTGATGTATGTCCAGGTTTAATTCAAACCAACTTTTATGTAAGAGCTAATAATGAATTACCAAAAGAAGTAATGGAAACTGGATTAACGCCACAAGACGTTGCCAAAACTGTAAAATATGTTTTTGATTTACCTTATGAAATAACAATTCCAAGTATTGAAGTAAGACATATTAAAAACTATTAATTCTTAAGAGGTGGAAAAATGCTTCATGATTTAAAATTATATGGTGAAAATTTTGATAAGATGAAATCTGGATCAAAAACTAGAGAATATCGATTATATGATGAAAAAAGAAGATTAATAAAGATTGGTGATACGATCCGATTTATTAAACTTCCTGATATGAATGAATATCTATATGCTGATGTATTAAATATAGAAGTATTTAAAAACTGGTATGATTGCTATGAGAAATATTTTGAAGAAGATTATAGTGGTAGTTATAACTCAGTACAAGATGTTGTTGATGATACTTATAGTGGTGGTTATTATACTAAAGAAGACAGTGATAAATATGGATGCTGTTGTATAACACTATCAAAGATTAGAAATATATTATAGGAGATTATGATGAAAAAATTATTCTTAAGTTTTCGTACTGAGTATTTTGAACCATTATTATTTGGTTTAAAAAAATATGAGTATCGCAAAAGATTTTGTGATGAAGCAACAATTGCTTATTTATATTTAAGTGGTAAAGCTAAACAAGTAGTAGGTATCATGGAATTAGGAAAACCAATTAAATTAGATGAAACCAGAAGTAATTATCTTGATTATCCAGAAACGCTTAAAAGAGTTGATGAATATATTGCAAGTAATGATATTAATGCCATTCCTATTAAGTCATTAACGTTATTTAAAAAGCCTTTAAGTTTAGTGGATATTAGAAAAGAGATTCCTTCCTTCATGCCGCCTCAAATGTATTATGTACTAGATAATCATTTAGAACTTAAAGCATTATTAGAAAAACAAGAAGTTGGTAAAAAAATATTTGTTCATGATCATAATGGAATTTATTATGATAATTTAGCTAAATCAATTAAAGAAATAAAACAATCAGCTGAATTCATTAACTTAAAAAAGGAGAGTAAAATATGAAAAGAGTATTAATAATTGGTCGCGGTTCTGGTATTGGCTTTGAAATTGCCAAAATGCTTAATGCAAATAATTATGATGTTACCTGTGTTGGAAGAAAAAATCGTAATGATTTTGAATTCAATTATATTAAATGTGATGTTGCTAAAGATGATATTAGAAGTTTATATGAAGTAAATATTTATGATATTTTAATCTATTGTGCAGGGATTATTTCCTGTGAAGAAGAATCATTTTGTTATAATGAAACCGAAACTGATAATTTAATTGATATTAATTTAAAAGGCTGTATTAAATGTAATCAATTATTTATTGATAACTGCTTAAAAAATAATATTACTGGTAAGATTATCAATATCTCTTCAACGTCTAACAAGGGATCAAAATATTTCCCGATATATGCAGCAACTAAAGCGGGAATCTTAACTTATACAAAGAGTATTGCCAGTCGTTATGATAAAATCCAAGCTAATGTTATCTCACCAGGAGTTATTAAAACTGATATGTCATATCATGAAACTCCTAACTTTGATGAGTATGTACCAAGTATTATCGATAATACTCCTGCAAAAAGATTAGGAAATACTACTGATATTGCAAATACGGTAGAATTCTTATTATCAGATAAAGCAAGTTTTATTACTGGTCAAGAAATTGTTGTTGATGGTGGTTATACTTTACCGAAAGAATAATTAGAATTAGGGAGATATCAAATGAATATAACCGAAAATAGGAATAGTAAAAAAAACCTAAACAAACATGAAAGCGATAAATTGCTTGAGCCTTTTGAAAGTGTTAGTAATACGGCATTACTTACGTCTTATTCAAGATCATTTAGTGATATTCCATATGAAAAAGAGATATATGATTGGTTAAGTAAGAATTGTAATGGTGAATTTAAATTTAATAAATTACGAGCTCCAGAAATGGAAGCTAGATATAAGTTAATTGATCAATTGATAAAAAAGGTTGATATACCCCAAATATTAGAACTTGCTTCCGGATATTCTTCAAGAGGGTTAATTTTTTCTTCTGAAGGATATAAATATGTTGAAATGGATTTAGAAACCGTTGCATCAAATAAGAAAAGATTAATTAATGAATTATTTAAACCTAATGATAACTTAAAAGTAGTTAGTGGTAATGCTTTAAATTATGATGATTATATTAAATGTGATTCATATTTGAACGATAATGAAATAATTATTGTTAATGAAGGATTATTAAGATATCTTACTTTTGATGAAAAAAGGAGAGTAGGAGAAAACATTTATCAATTATTAAAGAAACATGGTGGTGTTTGGATTACTAGTGATGTTACCCCAAAGCGATTTATCCAAGAACAAGAAAAACTTACACCTAAATCAAATAACGATATAAATAATATAAATTCAAGGAAGAATTTAAATGATCGTTTTGAAGATGAAAATCATATCAGGACATTTTTAAAAGAAATAGGATTTAATAATATTGAACTTCATCAATTCATTGAAGTAAAAGATGAATTAAAGTCTTTTGACGCGCTAGATATTGATAAAGATCTATGTGATTCATTACTTGAAAGTGCAATAGTTGCAATTATTAGAATATAGATTATTATTTAAGCCTGATTATTATCAGGCTTTTATAATGAATTATTTACTAAAAAATAATTCTATGTTAGAATAGATAACAATTTATTAAGGAGCAAACTAAATGAAAGCAATTAATCCTACTGATATAATTTTTAAGTTTATAAACAAAATGGATTATCTAAACAATGAACATGTATTAGGTTGCTTTTTCTATGGAAGTTATTTAACTGGGTATAATTATCCCAATTCTGATATTGATTTACATATTATCTTTGATAATTCTGATCCCAAACATCTAATTAGAGGAAATGATAATATCGATGGTATTAGAATTGAGTATTTTGAAAAACCTTTAAATGATATTTATCTTTCAATTGATAACGGTTTTAATAATCAAGACAATGCTATGCTATCAATTATCGGGACATCTACAATTATTTTTGATAAAAATGGTGATTTATATAAGTTACAGCAATATGCTGCTGATAAGTTTTCTAAACCATTACCATCGCTTGAAAGTGAAGATGCAAGAGAATATGTTTCAATTTTAAATAATCGTATGGAAAAGTTAGAGAAAGCTGCTAATGAAGATAGACCATATTTTCATCATTTATATCATTTAACTATCGAAAAAATAAGAAAATTTTATCATCGCTTAAATGGAATGCCAGAAGTACAAACTTCTAAAGTATATCGTGTATATACGGATGAAGCTTATCGCAAATCATTCTATAAAGATAATATTCCTGAAGAAGAGTTTATTAATATGTATTTGGATGCCATAAGTGATACCAGTACTGATATTCAAGCAAAATTAGCTAAAGTTAAAAGATTATTTGAATATGCAAAACGAAATGTTTCTTTAGATGGTGATACCTATCGAATCTTGATTAAATCAAGGAATGAAAAGCCAAAAAGATAATGAAGAAGGTATATGTAAATATACCTTTTTATGTTATAATAAATTATAGGTTAAAAAACATGAGGTGAAAATATGACAAATTTATTTGACTATTTTACTAGGGTAAAGTTTAATGAATCAGATTTAGAAACTATATTAGAGCAAATAGTATTTGATTATGGATTTGCATCGATTAAGAATTATCAGGTAATTGAAACAGGGTATGAAGATTTTAACGTATATTTAGAAACACTAAATAATAAATATGTTATTAAATTCTTTTCAAATGAAAGAACTATTGAAAACATAAATCACTATATTAAAATTGTCGATTTAATTGCAAAACAAGATTATTTGAATATTCCTAAAGTATATAAAAATCAAAATGGCACATTAGGTAAAATTAGTTTTAATGGTTGTGAAGTATACTATTTTGTAATGGAGTATATTAATGGTAAAACAATATATGATTTAGATAAGAATATTGATTTAAAAACAATTATTAAAATTGTATTTGATATTTTAAAATACAACTGTGTAAATAAGGATTTAAAGGAATATTTACATAGTGATGAAGCTAAGAAGTTTAAACAATATGATATGTGGAGTTATGAAAACTTTTTAGAAGAATATCAAGATAAGAAACAATATTTATCAGACGAAGATAATGAATTAATTAAACCAATTGTTGAATATTATACTGACATGATAAACCGATATAAAAAATATGACGAAAACTTTTTAAATAAGCCGGTTATGCCACCTTATATGTCAGCACATAACGATTTTATTTCTACTAATATTATTTTAAAAGATAATAAAGAACCATATTATATTGACTTTTCAGTATCATCTGTTGCGTTAAACTTTGTTGATATTGCAATTTTTGGTTGTGATACAGTATTAAAAAAAGGAATAACTCCGTTTGAATATGCGAAGTACTTAAAAATAATTAGTTATATTTTATATCGAACTCACATTATGGAATATAATTTATATCCAACTGCTGTTGCAGTACAACATGCTATTCATATATTAATTGCAAACTACTATAAAGTTTGTGAACATGTTGATTCAACAGAAAATGATTATTTCTTAAATCTTGGAAGAATGGGTATTAAATATTTAAAAGAACAAGATTTAATTAATAAACCAGTATTTAATTGGGTTAAAAACGGAGATTGGTATGAACGTTCGGAATTAAGTAGTATTTCTGAATATTCTATAATTAAATCTGAAATTGAAGAACTAGGTTTAAATGATTTTATTGAAGAAAACGTAAAAGAATATTTTAAATTATATAATAAAAATAAAACCGATGAAGCTTATTCCAATATTAAGTTAGATGATTTATATCATAATGGATATAATTGGTTATATTCATGTATTGATAATGTTAAATCAAACGAAATTGTAATGGCTATATCATTCTGTAATGAAAATGAATGGAATGGTGAAAAAGAAGAAAATTTATGGACTAAACTGAATATTGATGCATTGAATCGAAATGTATTGATGAAAAGAATATTTGTTTATCCAGATAACAAAAAGAATTTAGTTATTAATAATAAAGATATTAATAAGTTCGTTTCTTATAACAAGAGTAATCTTGAATTAGGATTTATTTCTGAATCAAAAATCAAAGAAGTATTAAAAGAAAATTTGAATGAAATATATCCTGGGGTTTTAGTATTTAATGACGATATTGCATTTATTGATAATGAAAAAGATCCTGAAAATAGAGGATATAATGTCTTTGATAAGGATAAAATTAATAAGTATTATCAAATATATGAAGTAGTTAAACAATATTGTGATTAATGATTAAACATGTAGTAACTGAGGTGAATTAGATGATTTATATTATTTCGCAAATATTAGCTTTACTAGCATTCATAGTTTCACTAGTTGCTTTTCATCGTAAAGATAAAAAGAATATTTTAGGAAACATGATTATTTCTAATATATTAAATCTACTTCACTATTTATTATTAGGTGCTTATAGTGGATGCATTACTAAAGTAATAGCAATATTAAGAGATAGTTTTATTATATATAAAGAAAAGAATAAAAAGCTATCAAGTATTTTTTTCTTATTTATATTTTTAGTTATTTATTTGGTTACAGCAATTATAACTTATGATGGGATATTATCATTATTTCCATTGTTTGCAGCAACATCATATATTGTCTTTATATGGAATGGTAAAGAATTAACGATTAAAAGAATTGCACTGGTAGGTTATTTCTTTTGGTTAGGATATAATATTTATGTAATGTCGATTATTGGTATAATATCAAATGTTGTTGCAATTATATCAGTAATTATTGCAATTATTAATTATAAAAAAGCAAATACTAAATCTTAAAAAAGTGGGAAAAATATGAATATAATTAAAACCAGAATTATTCCTATTCAAGAAAAATCTTCATTAACAATAAATTAATGAAGTATAATAGATAAAAAAGAGGGTAATCTTATGAAGAAAATAGTATTAACTTCATGTGGAATTAGAAATGATGATTTTAAATCCAAGTTTTATCAATTAATTTCCAAAGAAGAGTTATCTAAATCCAAGTTATTATTTGTTACTACCGCTGTTGATGGCGAGCCAGCAGATAACCGAGACTGGGTTGCTAAAGAATATAGTACAGTTCTAGAGTTAGGTTTTAAAGAATCAAATATAACCGAATATAAAATCGGTGATGAAATAAATATTGATGCTTTTGATGTTATGTATATGTTGGGTGGTAACACAATTTATCTACTTGATATGGTAAGAAAATATCATTTTGGAGATGTTATTAAAGATTTTATTAATAAAGGAAAAATCTATATTGGTTCAAGTGCAGGAAGTCAAATTATTGGTTCAACCATTGAGTTAGGTTCAGTGTATGAAATTAATAATGTTAATATGACTGATTTTACCGCAATTGGTATTATAGATAAGGAAGTTGTACCACATGCTAATAAGAAAGAAGAATTAGTCAATGATCATAATAGAGATGATTTAATCTTTCTTTATGATGGTGATGGAATCATAGTTAATTGAGGTTTATATGGATAAGATAATTAGAAAAGCAGTTAGAACATACTTAATAGAAGACGATAAAGTTATTGTTATTAATTATAAAAATCATGATACTGGATATTTTGATATTCCTGGTGGAAAGATCAATGATAATGAAACGGCCGATGAAGCTTCTATAAGGGAGTTTAAAGAAGAGACCGGCATTACCATTACAAAACAACATTGTATTGGCCATAGTATTGTTGAATATCCGGAACGTATATATGATTTTGATGTTTTTATCGTTGATGAATATTCTGGTGAACCTCTTGAATTTGAAGAAAATAAATCGATGTGGTTTAATATTAATGATTTATATCAAGAAGCAAAATTATTTTCCAGTGTAGAAGTAATTAAGTATTTAAAAGATAATATGAACGTAAAAGTTGTTTGTGATAGTAATCATAAAATACTAAGTATTAATTCTTTATAAAATTATTAGTCATACTAGGGGGTGATAGGGATGATTAAAAATGTTATAGCGGTCATTGATGGAGCAGCTGGTAGCTGTGGTAAAGCAAAAGTAGTAGGAGAAATTGCTACTGATCAAACCGTTAATTTAGGTGCTGCCGTAACCAATTGTATGCCTAATGCTGGTCATACATTTGTAGACGAAAAAGGTAATGCTACTATTTTTAGAAATATACCAGTATCATGCGTTAATCCAAATACGGAATTGTTTATTGGACCGGGTTCTGCAATTGATATGGAAGTATTTAGCGATGAATATGAAAGAGTAAAAAAGTTTTTAAATGGTAGAAAAATATATGTTCATGGAATGGTTCCGCTAATTGAAGAAAGACATAAACAATATGAAAGAGAACATATTAAAAGTGGGTCTACATTTAAAGGGTGCGGAGCTGTCAGTAAAGAAAAAGTAATGAGAGACAAAGAATTAAAATTCTTTCAAACTTATAAAGATGCAGTTTGTTGTTCTAACGATGAATGGTTAGAAAGATTATATAGTCATGTTGGTAAAGAAAGAGAATACGTTATTTTAGAAGGTGCGCAAGGTTGCGATTTAGATTTAAATCATAGTGGAAATTATCCGTTTGTTACAAGTAGAAATGTTTCTACATCACAACTACTTGCTGATTCTGGAATTTCTCCTGAATATTTACTTCAAACTATTATGGTTATTAGACCTTTTCCTATTAGAATAAGTAATATAACTAAATCAGGGGATATTATTTATACTGGTGATTATGGTAAAGGCGATGAATTAACATGGACACAAATTAATCTTGCTTCCCAATATGGTGGTTATCCTTATGTAGGTGATATTGAACAACTTTATAATTATATATTAAGCAGAAAACTAATAAAAAAAGGATTAAAGTATTGTCCAGAAGAATATTTAAAACAAATATTTGGTAATAATTATAAGAATATTAATCCTGGTGATGTATCTATTCTACAAGCATTAGAAATGGAAAGGTTATATTGGAAAAGTAAAGGTGTCGATTCCTATGTATCTAGATATCTTAAAAATATGCCATTTATTGATTCCGATTTAGAACCTGGAATAATATTTGATCAATCTGAACAAACTACTGTAACCAAAAAAGAAAGAAGAATATTTGATTTGGATATTGATAAATTAAAATCAAATTGTCGTATCAATACACCATCTAGTTTATATTTAAATTTCTTTCAACATTTGAGTCGTGCTCATGCGGGTTTAAAAGGTAGTTATGATGATATATACCTTGATAAACCATTAAGAGAATATCTCGATTGGCTTGAAAGAGAAACTAGTATTAGCGTATCTGCACTAGGTACCGGAGCGAGAAATGGTGAAAGAATTATAAAAAAGGAATTAATAAGAAGATAATTAAAAAAAACAGATTTTTTACCAATCTGTCTTTTTTATGCTATAATAATGAATAATTTTTACTTAAGGAGTTAATTTTAAGCATTAATAAGGGGGTAATAATATGGAAAATTGTAATTATAAAGTAAAAATAAAAGACTTATATGTTGGTAAAGTACAGGATATAACTCCGTCTGAAATAGAAATAACCCATGAACGAACAATTATCGGTTTTTTAGGCGAAGAATCACTAAGATGGGCCTTACAAAACAAAGGATTTTATTTTAAAAAGAAAACAGATTTTATTAATTATGGTCATGGCCATTCTATTTATCCATGTACTTTTACAAGAAGTATGTTATTTACTTTAGATGAAAATAATCATGCTAATGATTTATTATACAATTCACCACATTATCCTATATTTGATATAAGTTCAAGCGATGAGTTTTCAAATATTAGTATCTGTATTGGACACAATACCTTTGAATTATATGAATTATTAAAATATTTTGGCTATCCAGAAGAAATCGGTTTTGATGAAATATTAAAAATAAGACAATTATTATTTAGTTGTGATTATGTAATGCATAATTGTGAAAAATTTGGAATTATTGAAACAGCACCAGAAAGAACGGGATATGATGGATATGATTCTACTGGGAGATATATGACTTTTAATGATGAAATAGAAAACTTTCCAATACCACGCTGTCATTTTGATGCAATAATGTTATGTAAGGATATTTATAGTCCTGGTAAAGGGGTAATTGATAAATTTAAGCCAAATGTAAAAGAAGGACCTATTCTGGCTTTAAAACAATAAATGATAGTAGTTAATATAAACGAATGATTAATTAGTTTTAAACCAATTAATTAGAGTTCTTCTTTTAAATTAAAACCAATCAAAATACTCTTATAATTAGAAAAAAATAATTTTAGTCAGATTAGTACAAAATCTGTCTTTTTTATGCTATAATTTTATTGATTTATTTAACATTTGATATTTGATATTGATGGTTAGTTTTTTATAAAAGAGGTGAATTTATGAATAAAATATTATTAATAAATGGTAGTAATAGAGATGCATATTCTTATAAAATATTAAAAGAAATTCAAAAAGAAATTAATGATGCGGAACTTGTCAAGTTAAATGATTATAATATTGAATTTTGTAAAGGATGTTTGTATTGTGATAAGAATGCAAAATGTATTATTGATGATGATTTGAATAAAGTTATAAATCAAATATCAAATAATGATATAATTGTTTTTGCTATTCCAAATTATTTTGGTGGAATGAGTGGATTCTTTAAAAACTTTATAGATAGATTACACTATATGTATAAAAGATCAATATTTAAAGATAAAAAAGTTGTGTTTATATATACTGGCGCTTTGGAAGATGATAGTATAACTATGGAAGAGATGACTAAATCTACTCATAATATTGAAAAATATTTAGAGTTAAATGTTATAAATAGATATAGTTTTTCTTCTAGAAAAGAATTAGACATCGATAAAGTTAATAGTATTATAGATAATTTAAAATAAAAGGAAAACAAGTATGTACTTGTTACATAATTTAATAAAAATAACTAAAAAAGTACCAAAAATGGCATAGTATTTGATACTTGGTATTGACGGTTAAAGTTTTAATAAAAGAGGTGAATAACATGAAGATAACAGTATTAGGAACAGCAGCAGCCACAAGTATGCCACTAACATTTTGCAATTGTGATGTATGCAAACAATCAAGAATACTTGGTGGTAAGAATATAAGGAAAAGATCATCTATCGTAATTAATGATGATTTACTAATTGATATGGGTCCAGATTCAATTAATGCTTGTAGTATGTATGGAATAGATGCTGGAAAAATAAAGTATCTATTACAAACTCATTCACATAGTGATCATTTTGATGCAGGTCATTTTGTTACTAGATGGAGTGATTATGCTACTAAAAATTTAGAACATCTAGATATCATATGTTCTAAAGGAACTGCAATAGATATGAATCATGCAATAAATGAAAATGAAGCAATTGATTTATTTGCTAAAGAATGGCAAGATGATTTAAATTATGGTTTAAACATCGTTAAACATGGTGATAAATTAGAGATTGGTGATTATGAAATAGTAGCTATTGATTCGAAACATGATTCCAGAGTAGAAGGATTAATATATATTGTAACTTATAATGGTAAGTCACTTCTTTATGGAACAGACTTACTTGAAATAAGTGATGAAGCATGGAATATAATTAAAAACTATAAGTTAGATGTTGTATTCTTAGACCAAACTTATGGTAAGGGATACAATGCCGGTGGTCATTTAGATGCTGAGATGATAGAAGTGTATGTAAGTAAAATGAAAGAAGAAGGAATAATAGATGATAATTCATTAGTTTATGCTACTCATATTTCTCATGAAGGAAATGATATACATGATAAGATGGAAGAATTATCAACTAATTATGGTTATCATATAGCTTACGATGGAATAAAATTGGAAATTTAAAAAGAGTTGATCCAAATGAATGAAAATAAAACTAATATAAATTGGGTGATAATTGGACGCAACACTTGATGAAAGAGGAGATAAAAATGAAAGATTTAGCAGGATTAAGTGAACCATTAAAAAAATTGATTGAAGTTGTAGCTCGCGGAATAGGAATTTTATATGAACCTACTCATATAAAAAAAATAGCTCAAGCTAGAGTAATAGAAATTGAAAAAATCTCATCAGCTATACAAGACGCAAAACTTCCAATTCAATATGAAGATGGGAAAATATCTATAGATGGTTCGACACAAAATTTATTTGAAAATACGGAAAAAAGGTTATTATTTACTGAAGCAAAAAAGCAAAAAAACATTGATGATATAGTTTCTGAAGCGTATTATTATTTAGAAAATGAACAAGAAGTTTCCAGCGAACCATTGCAAGATGAATGGATTAATAGATTTTTTGATATTGCTGGTGAAATTAGTAGTGAAGACCTAAAAACAATATGGAGTAAAATATTAGCAGAAGAAATTAAAAAACCGGGTACTTGTTCGCTAAGAACTTTAGAAATTTTAAAAAATATAAGTCGTGATGAAGCAAAAATTTTTAACAAAATATCAAATTTTGTTATAAAACACCACGGAAAATTTTTCTTGCCATATGATGAATCTTTGCTGCAAATTATGAATATAAACTATAGTGATATTATGAAAATGGATGAGGCTTCATTGATGAATTCTACTATTGGAATTTCCGATGAATTAATATTCGATGAATCTAATAAACAAGAAGTTTTGATGTATAATAATAAAATTATTTTTTGTGAAGCAAAAGGAAATAACAATGTACATTTACAATTATTTCCGTTAACAGAATCAGGAAAGGATATTTTTAATATTATAGTTCCTGTATTTAATGAAAAATTTTTTGAACAATATATTGATTTTTTGAATGATAGGATGACGATTTCATATAGCACAATAATAAATAAAGATATAAATGGAAATATAGAGTATGAAATGCCAGTGACAAAGTTATAATAAAGCAGTTAATCCAAATGAATGAAAATAAAACTAATATAAACTGGTTGATTACGATTTATTTAACCCCTAGAGAAAATGAGGTGAATTCGTATGAGTAAAATAGCAATTGATATTGATAACACTATTTGTAATACAAGTGAGTTCTTTGGACCAATTGCAGAAAACTATGATAGAAATATATTACACAAAAATAATGTTATTAATTATGATAAGATAGTTCCTAGAAGTGATGATTGGTCAAAAGAAGAACTAGCATCCTTTATTGAAAACTATTTCAATAAGGAATCTATAAATATTCCAATTAAAGAAGATGCTGTTACTTATATAAATAAACTTAAAGAATTAGGATATGAAATAGTATTTATTACTAATAGAGGAATTAAAGAGGATGATCATACTGATTTAATAGTTACTGAATATTTAGAAAAGAATAATATACCTTATGATAATATAATTACTAAATCCAATGATAAATATATGTATTTAGATGATTGCGATTATTTTATAGATGATGCAATTCATAATTGCGAAGATGCAGTAGAAAAAACAAATACTAAAGTAATAATGATGGGAACAAATAAAACAAAAGATTATAATAATGATAAAATATTTAAAGCTAGTAATTGGCAAGAAATATATGATTATATAACTAAGTAAAAGAAATGAATGAAAGTAAAACAAATATAAATTGGTTGGTGTTGATATAGTCCATACTTATGAAAAGCTCCTATAAAATAAGAAAAAATGAATGTTCAGTAATTACATTTTAATAAATAATTGCAAAAAGATATTAAAAACGGATAAAAAGTGCCAAAAATGGCATAGTATTTGATACTTGGTATTGATGTTAAAATTTTATGAGAAGAGGTGTTTAAATGTTAAAAAAATATTTTGATGGATTAAAATTTGGAATGCTATTACAGCTTGCTGTAGGACCAATGTGTTTAATGGTTTTTAATACTGC
>JAEEGL010189897.1_pt1 | contig 17163 bp, 16 predicted proteins | sample 9134231 | NCBI WGS metagenome assembly JAEEGL01 (sample SAMN16246548, study PRJNA631951) | gut metagenome | biome: gut microbiome; feature: rumen; material: fiber-attached | host: Bos | place: Iran: Karaj | collected 2018-10
GCACCAGCACCCGGCTCCCCGCCGGGCAGGCACAGATGGCGGCCTGCAGGAATTCGGTGTCGTCGCTTACCCCGTCTCCCTTTGCCCCAAACTCCCGGACGTTTAAGGTGACGAATTCGGGATCCGTGGAAAAGGTCAGATCCGCGGTCTCCTCCCCGCTCTCCGTCAGGATCCGGACTGCATATTCCGTATCCGGCGACAGGCCGAAGAGGGAGGTCACCACGGTGTCCGTCCGCACCCATTCCCGCTCTCCCAGAAACACCCGGTAGGGCTCCTTTGTGTAATAGATCCCGCCGTCGGACAGTTCCAGCACCGCACTCCTGGCGGATTTCATCAGCAGCTTTAATTCCATGTCTTCTCCTTGTCAAATGCCATCTGCGCAGCCACGGCCATCATATAGGCCCCCACTGCCTTTTCATCATCGCACACCACGGGCTCCGAGAGGTAATAGGCCACGGTCCCGTCCCGGCGCGGATTGTCCGCGGGGCCCAGTCCGGCGACGCTGCAGCAGCCTGTCAGGACGGTTTTTCCGTCCACCTCCTTTAACAGGATGTCCCGCAGTCCCGCCATGGTCTTCTCCGCCGCAGGGAGATATTTTTCCGGGAGCAGGATCCCCGCTTTGCAGGCCCGGAAGATGGTGCAGGCCACCATGGCGCTGCCGGAGGCCTCCGGGTAATTTCCCTCCGCCTCGGGGTGATCCACCACCTGGTAGAACAGCCCCGTCTCCGGATCCTGATACTGCAGGATCCCTTTGATGCTCTTCCGGTACAGATCCACCAGGGTCCGGTACTGCTCATAGATCTCCTCGCTCATCTGCTCCAGGGTATCGATCAGGGCCATCAGATACCAGCCGATGCTGCGGAGCCAGAAGTTTTTGGAGCATCCCGTCTCCGGATCCGCCCAGAAGATGCTTTTCGTGGTATCGCAGGCGTGGTAGCTCAGCCCTTTTTCCGGGTTATAGAGGTACCTGTCCGTATTCACGAACTGGGAGACGATGTCGGCGTAGTGCTCCTTCTTCTCATACCGGGTGGTGTAGGCCATGTAGAAGGGCTGCGCCATGAACAGACCGTCCAGCCAGATCTGATCCGGATAGATCTTTTTGTGGAAAAAGTTCCCGCTCTCGCAGCGGGGATGATTCCGCAGCTGATCCATGAGGAGCTCGATGGCCTTCCGGTATTTCCCGTTCCCGGTGCGGTCATAGGCAAAAAAGAGGGCCTTCCCGGTGTTGATGTTGTCGATGTTGTATTTTTCCTTCTCATAATGGGCGATGGTGCCGTCCTCTGCCACATAAATGTCCAGGTAGGAGACGATCAGGTCCGCATAGGCCTCCTCCCCCGTGACCTCATAGAGCCTCTGGGCCCCCAGCAGCACGCACCCGTCCTCGTAGTTCCACTTCTCATGATTTCCGCGAAAGCTCCGCAGATATGCATCCAGATAGCTTCTTACCTTGTCCATACACACTTCTCCTTTTCCGGGGAATGGCCCGAATCTTCCGCATATCATTATAACGGGAAGGCGGTGGAATGGCAAATCGCGGAAAAAGAAGAAAAAAACACGGGCGGAGGAAGATTTTTCTTGATGGAAAGGGGCCTTCCCGGGTATGATGAAGACACCGGGCAGGAGCCGGACGGGTACAAACGCATTTCGGAGAGAACATATGAACAGACCATCCATGCTCACCATCTTTTATGCAGGGGATTCCACCTGCCAGTACAACAACATCCATACCTTTCCCCAGACGGGCATCGGTCAGGTCCTGGGCCTGTATCTGAAAAACCATGTCCGCATCGAAAACCATGCCAAGAACGGCCGCAGCACCAAAAGCTTTCTGGAGGAGGGGCGACTGTCTCCCATCCGGGAGCGGATCGGCGCGGGGGACTTTCTCTTCATCCAGTTCGGGCACAACGACGAAAAGGCGGAGGATCCTGCGCGGTATACGGATCCCTTCGGCACCTATCAGGAGAACCTGACCCGCTTTATCAAGGTCGCAGAGGAAAAGGATGCCCATCCGGTCCTCATCACCCCTCTGGCCAGAAGATGGTATGAGGAGGACGGCTCCGGGAATCTACGGGAGAGCGCCCACACGCAGTATGTCCGGGGGATGAAGGAGCTGGGGGAGCGGATGCAGGTCCCGGTGATCGATCTGTTCTCCAAGAGCAGAAGGCTCTTACAGGAAGCGGGACCGGAGGAGACCCTTCACTGGTATATGCAGCTTCCCGCCGGAACATACCCCGCACATCCGGAAGGAAAAGAGGACAACACCCACCTGCAGTACCGGGGCGCCGTCACCTACCCCGGCTGCATCGCGGAGGGGCTCCGGGAACTGGGGGGGATCTATGCGGACCTGGTGCTCCCGGAGGGGGAGCGGGAAACGGAAAATTACTGGAGTGACTTATGAACAACCTGCCTGTCTGTACGCCCGAGGAAGCGGGCGTCTCTTCCGAAAGAATCTGTCGTCTCATCGGACGCCTGCAAAAAAACCGGGTCCCCATGCACAGTCTGCTCATAGCCCGGGGCGGAAAGCTCCTTTTTGAAGGATACTATGCGCCCTACACCCGGGAGACGCCTCACCGGATGTTCTCCGTCACCAAGAGCATGACCGGCCTGGCCATCGGGATCCTGGCGGGGGAGGGACTTCTGAATCCGGATGCCCCCATCATCTCCTATTTTCCCGAGAAGGTCCCTGCGGATGTGCATCCCCTCATCGCCGCCATGACCATCCGGGACATGCTGATGATGCGGACCTGCCATGCATCCACCACCTATAAGCTGGATCTGACCACCGACTGGGTGGAGAGCTTTTTTACGGTGCCTCCCACGCACCCGGCAGGCCGGCTCTTTCACTACGATACCTCCTCAGCCCACACCCTCTGCGCTTTGACGGAAAAGCTCTCCGGCATGGAATTTGCCGCCTTTTTGAAAAAAAACCTGGGCTTTTCGGACAGCGCCTATGTGCTGAAGGACCCCTTCGGGGTCTCCATGGGGGGATCGGGGCTGGTATGCACCCCCCTGGACCTTCTGCAGGTGGGACAGCTCCTTCTGGACGGCGGCGTCCGGGAGGGCAGGCAGATCATCCCCCGGGCCTATCTGGAGGAAGCCCTCCGTCTGCAGACTTCCACCCTGGCCACCGCGCCCCTTCCCAGCGAAGCCTGCGGATACGGATATCAGTTCTGGATCAGCGAGCTGGGGACGCCCCTTTGCTACGGCATGGGGGGACAGTTTCTGCTCCTGTTCCCGGCCCTGGATCTCATCATCGTCACCACGGCGGATACCCAGGGGATGGCCGGGGGAAATCAGCTGATCTACGATGCCGTCTACGAAGAGCTCATTGCCCCTTTGCAAGGCCGACAGGCGCAGCAGTCCGGCCAGGCACTGCCGCCCGACGAGGAAGGGTACCGGGCACTGACCCGGGTCGCATCCTCTCTGGCCATAGAGCCCCTGACCCCCTGGGGGTGGAATCCCCATCACGACCTGTCCTTTTCTCCCGCATCCCGGGACCGGATGCCGGACCCGGAAGTCTTTGCGGCGAGATACGCAGACCGCACCTATGTCTTTGCGGAAAATCCGCAGGGTTTTGAGAGCATGCGCCTTTCCTTCGCGCCGGATCACACCGGCACCCTCTCCTACCGCCTGAAGGGGCAGGCGTGCCTCTTGCGCTTCGGCCTGGGGTCCCTGCAGACAGGCCTGTTCCCGGGGTACGGACAGCGGTACGCGGGCAGCGGCCTGCTGCAGTCCCCGGAGGATCTGTACCTGTATTTCCACATCATCGATGCCTATGTGGGAAATCTGCGAATGGAACTGTCCTTCCGGGAGGGGAATGTGACGGTTTTTCTGAAAAAGGTTGAAGAATCTCTCTTCGGGGAGTACAATGGGCACCTGTACGGAACCTTAAAACCAGAATGACAGGCAGATCCCGTGCCTGTGAGAACATAACCTAATTCATCATGACCTTTGGAAGTTTGACCTTTGTGTGCATCTTTCTTCCGGTCTTTTTCCTGCTGTATTACATGGCAGGACCGCGGCGAAAGAATTTCGTGCTGCTGATCGGAAATCTCTGCTTTTATATTCCCGCGGTCTGGGAATATCCCTGGCAGCTGACGCTGCTCCTGGCAAGCCTCGTTACGGACTTTTATCTGGGGCTGTGGATCTACCGAAAACCGCGCAGTAAAAAGCTTCTCTTTGCCGCCGGGCTGCTGCTCCATCTGGCAGTGCTGGGCGGCTGTAAGTATGCCCTGGGGATCCTCCCCTTAGGTCTGTCCTTCTATACCTTTCAGGGCATCTCCTATCTGGCGGATGTGCGGCGCAGAAAGGTGTATCCGGAGGAGGATCTGGTGGCCTTCAGCGCCTACTATCTGTGCTTTGTCCTGATCACCTCGGGCCCCATCACCCGGTATGAGCAGATCCGGGCGCAGCTCCACAAACGCCCCGCCCTCTCCCGGGAGATTGGAAAAGGGCTGGAAACCTTTGTCATCGGACTGGGACTGAAGGTCCTTCTGGCAAACCATGTGTCCCGGATCTGGACCGGTACGGCCGGCATCGGGTACGAGAGCGTCTCCACGGCCCTGGCCTGGATGGCGGCCTATGCCTATTCCTTCCGGATCCTCTTCGATTTCGCGGGGTATTCCATGATGGCCATCGGCATCGGACGGATGCTGGGGCTCCCCATCCCCCAAAACTTCGACAGGCCCTACCTTTCAAAGACCATGACCGTCTTCTGGAGACGGTGGCACATGACCCTGGGGGCCGGGTTTCGGGACTATGTCTACATCCCTCTGGGGGGCAGCCGGAAAGGCGCCTTTCGGACCATCCTGAATCTGGCCGTGGTCTGGCTCCTGACCGGCATCTGGCATGGAAGCACCCTGAATTTCCTTCTCTGGGGCGGACTCCTCTTTGCCATGATCTTCCTGGAAAAATTCCTCTACGGAAAATTCCTGGAGCGGAGCCATGTGCTGGGGCATCTGTATATGCTGCTCCTCATCCCTCTGTCCTGGTCCGTCTTTGCCATCACGGACCTGACGGAGCTGGAACTGTTTTTCACACGTCTCTTTCCCTTTTTCGGCATGGGGCCGGAGTCTCCCTTCCCGGGAGACTGGATGAAATACCTGAATCTCTACGGCCTGTGGCTGGGGCTTTGCGCACTCTTTGTAACGCCCCTGCCGAAATGGATCTACGACAGACTCCCCAGGATTTTAAAGGTCCCGGTGCTGCTGGCGATCCTGGCCCTTAGCCTCTACAGTCTGTATCTGGGAGCGGGGGATCCCTTCCTGTACAGCACGTTTTGATAAAATGCACGGTATGACCGGAAAAGAACCATGACACAAAGACATCACAACAGAAAAAACCCATACAGAGAAAGCAATCGCCTGCTGGTGAGCATCTACCTGCTGCTGGGCACCGTGGCCATCTTGCTGCCCTTCCTCCCCGGAAAGGCGGCGCAGTTCTGGACGGACCCCGCCGGCTTTATCACCGGTGCAGGGCAGCCGGCACCGGAGGAGGAAGAGCTGACCCCCAGAGAGCTGGCGGACCGGATGCTGGCCGAGGCCGCAGCGCAGGAAGCGGCGGATGTGCAGGGGACGGAGCCTGCGGGCACCTCCGCTTTGACACCGGGGGATGCCGAAGGGCAGGCCGCTGCAGGGGGTGCATCCTCCGAAGGCGCAGAGGAAATCTCCCCGGAGCAGGCCGCGGAGCAGACCCAGGCCGAAACCGGAGACGGGGAGCTTCGTACCCCGGACGATCCCATCGCTCCCGAGCCCGATCCGGAACCCCTCTCCATGGCCAATACCCTCTTTATCGGAGACTCCCGCACCGTGGGACTTTTTGAATACGGCGGACTGACGGAAACCGACTTTTTCTGCGAGACGGGGCTGAGCATCCACAACATCTACAAAAAAGAGTTAAGCGTCGCCGGCTCGGAAAAGATGACGCTGGAGCAGCTCCTGGAGCTCCATGATGAAGTTCCTTACAGCAAGATCTATATCATGATCGGGATCAATGAGCTGGGAACGAAGAATCTGGAGGGAAATATCGAAGCCTACGAAGCGCTGGTGAAGGACCTGACGGAGCGTCAGTTCGGCGCGGAGATCTTTGTGCAGGCCAATCTCCATGTGACAAAGGCCCGCTCCGACAGGGACCGGAACATCAACAACGAAAAGATCGACCTCTACAATGAGATGATCGAGGAAATGGCCATTGGCTATGACCTCCACTATCTGGATGTCAATCCCGTCTTCGATGACGGGGAGGGAAACCTGAGCACCACCTACACCGGCGGCGATGACGCCCATCTGCGGGCGAAATATTATGAGCAGTGGGTGCAGTGGATCATCGAGCAGACCGCCGAGATCCTGAACGTGCCTCTGCCGGAGAGTGCGCCGGAGGATGCGCAGACGCCGTAGCATCCATCCGGATCCCATGGGATGATCATCCAGAAGATAAAAAAGATCCGGGTACCTTCCCGGATCTTTTTCTGTTCAGAACAGGCCGCCGGTTTCGAAGAGCCACCAGAAAACCAGGGCTGCCTCCGCGATGAGGATGGCGGGTACGCCGACGGCGAACTTCGGCTTTCGGGTCTTGTGATGAAAGAACAGCATCCCCAGAAGCGCTCCCGGCGCTCCGAACAGTGCCGCAAACAAAAGGACCCGCTCCGGGATCCTCCATTGTCCGTTCTTTGCACGTCTTTTGTCGTCCCCGTAGAGTCCGAAGACGAAGAGATTGATCACCGCCCAGACTCCCAGGACTGCCTTGATCATGGCCATGCTTCGTCCGTCCTTTCTTTCGGTCCCGGTATCCCCGGTTTCGTCATTCCCTTGAAGCGTCTCCTGCGCCCGCCTCACACATCCGGCGGCAGCACCGTGCTCTTGTTTGCATGGGAGAGCCGCATCATGGCTCTCGCCAGAGAGGCCTTGGAGATCTCATATTCCTGAATGCTCTGATCCTGCCGGAGCTGCTCCTTTGCTCTGGCCAGTGCCCGCTCCGCTCTCGCCCGGTCGATGTCCTCCGGGCGCTCGATGGTATCCACCAGCACCGTGACTTCCCCGTGAGACACCTGGGTAAATCCCACCCCTGCCACACCGGTGATCAGGGGTTCCCTCTCCGCTGTCCGGACGCGCACCAGTCCCTCCACCGTTGCAAGCACCATATTTTCATGCCCGGCCAGGATCTGAAGGGATCCGTCCACGGCAGGCACCGTCAGACTCTCCGCCTCACCGTCGAAAAACACGCCGTCCGCCGCCAGGATCTTTAACGGGAACTTCTTAGCCATTCTTTATCTTCTCCGCTTTTTCCAGCGCATCCTCGATGGTACCCACGTTGAAGAACGCACTCTCCGGCACATCATCCAGCTCTCCGGAGAGGATCCGCTCGAAGCCTTCGATGGTCTTTTCCAAAGGCACATATACCCCGGGGACACCGGTGAAGTTCTCCGCCACATCGAAGGGCTGGGCCAAAAACCGCTGGATCTTCCGGGCCCGGTACAGCGTCCCCTTGTCCTGCTCCGACAGCTCGTCCATCCCCAGGATGGCGATGATATCCTGCAGCTCCTTGTAGCTTTGCAGCGTCTCCTGCACCTTGCGGGCCACGCGGTAGTGCCTGTCCCCCACCACATCCGGCTCCAGGATCCGGGAAGTGGATTCCAGCGGATCCACGGCGGGATAGATGCCCTGCTCCACGATCTTTCTGGAGAGCACCGTGGTGGCATCCAGATGGGAAAAGGTGGTGGCAGGGGCGGGGTCCGTCAGATCATCCGCCGGCACATACACCGCCTGCACAGAGGTGATGCTTCCGCTCTTGGTGGAGGCGATCCGCTCCTGCAGCGCTCCCAGCTCCGTAGCCAGGGTGGGCTGATATCCCACGGCGGAGGGCATGCGCCCCAAAAGCGCCGATACCTCGGAGCCCGCCTGCACGAAGCGGAAAATGTTATCGATAAAAAGAAGCACATCCTTCCGGTCCACATCCCGGAAATACTCCGCCATGGTCAGACCGGTCTCCGCCACCCGCATTCTGGACCCGGGGGGCTCGTTCATCTGTCCGAAGACCAGAGCGGTCTTTTTCAGCACCCCGGACTCTGCCATCTCGGTCCAGAGGTCGTTCCCTTCCCGGGAGCGCTCTCCCACGCCGGTAAAGATGGAATAGCCGCCGTGCTCCGTGGCCACATTGGTGATGAGCTCCTGGATCAGGACCGTCTTTCCCACACCGGCGCCGCCAAAGAGTCCGATCTTTCCGCCCTTGGCATAGGGGGCTAATAGATCAATGACCTTAATGCCGGTCTCCAAGATCTCCACCACGGGGCTCTGCTCCTCAAAGGGCGGCGCTTCCCGGTGGATCTCCCAAAGGGGCGCATCCGTGATGGGCTCTCCCTTGTCGATGGTCTCTCCCAGAACATTAAAGAGCCTTCCCAGGGTCTTTTCCCCCACGGGGACCTTGATGGCATCCCCGGTGGCATAGACATCCATATGCTTGGACAGCCCTTCACTGGGTCCTAAGAGAATGCAGCGCACCACGCCGTCCTCTAACTGCTGGACCACCTCCATGATCCGGGGCTTCCGTTCATTCTGCGTCACCAGGGCATCTCCGATGTAGGGGATGCAGTCCTCTTCGAACTCCACATCCACCACCGGACCCATGACCTGTATGATCTTTCCGTAACCGATATTGTCGATATTTTTCATGGCCTGTGCTTCCCGCTTTTCTTTCTACTTTTCGCTCTCCTCGCGGTCCTTTTTGACCTTCTTTGCCCCGGATGCCACCTCGGTGATCTCCTGGGTGATCCTGGCCTGCCGCTCTCTGTTGTACTGGATCTTCAAAGAGTGGATCATCTCGCTGGCATTGCGGTTGGCGGCGTCCATGGCCGTCATCCGCTCGTTCTGCTCGCTGCAGTAGGAATCCACCAAAGCGCTGTAGATATATCCCACCAGAACGTCCGGAACGATGTTGGTCAGCACCTCATCCGCGGAGGGGACGAAATGAAGCTCCTCCTGAGGGGGCAGATCCCCCCGGCGCAGTCTCTCCCGGACCTCCCGCTCCAAAAGGGGCAGAAGGTGCATGACCTTCGCCTCGCATCCCGCCAGCCCCTTCATCTCGGTGTAGACAATGGACACATCATCCACCCGCTTCTGACGAAACTCCTCCAGCACCGTCTCCATGATGACTCTGGCCCGGTGCAGGGAAGGGTTCTGGGCCGTGTAGCGAAACTGTCCCTCCATGTGGACCTTCTTCGATGCGAAATACTGTCTGCCCACTTCCCCCACCACGTAGAGCTTCACGGTCTCCTTCTCCCGGTTTTCCTCCGAGAGAAAACGCTCCTCTACCAGGCGGACCACATTGTGGTTGTAGGGGCCTGCCAGTCCCTTGTCCGCCGTGATGACGATCACCGCATGGACCCGGTCTTTGCCCGTCTTCTTCCGTCTGGTATCCAGGTACATGTGCCGGTGCTCCGCGGAGCTCATCATGATGCTCACCAGCATCTTCTGCAGGCTGGTGAAATAGGGCGTATTGGCATCCATCTCCTTCCGGGCCTTGCGCAGCTTCGTGGAGGAGATCATATACATGGCATTTGTGATTTTCATGGTATCGCGGACACTTCGGATCCGTCCCGCGATCTCACGCATTCCGGCCATCTGTTTCCTCTTTTTGTGTCAGGGGGATGGCTGTCAGGAAAAGTCACCTGACAGCTTGTCCCTCTGACAACTTTATCTTTTGCGGTACTTCTCCAGCTTCTCCGTGTCCTGCAGATCCGCGCCGGATCCCATGACACGGCGGGGCTTTGCCATCTCCGACCAGCCCCTGCTGTCCTCGGGGGTGGCTTCGGGAGTGAAGTTTTTCAAAAACTCCGCCGCCACATCCAGGATCTGGGTCCGCTCCTCATCCGAAAGGTCCCGGGAGGTGGTCAGGTCCTGGGCGATCTCCGGATGCTCGCTCCCCATATAGTCCAGAAGGGCCATCTGCACGGTCTTTACCTTGTCGGTGCTGTAGTCGTCCAAAAGGCCGCCGTTAGCCACCGTCAGGGTGATGACCTGCTCCGGCATGCTAAGGGGCCTGCCCAGAGGCTGCTTTAACAGCTCCATCAGGACTCTTCCGTGGGCCAGGAGCTTCTTCGTGGCAGGGTCCAGATCCGAGGAAAACTGGGTAAAGACCTCCATCTCCCGGTACTGGGCCAAGTCGATGCGGATGCTCCCCGCCGCCTTTTTCATGGCTTTGGCCTGGGCCGCACCGCCCACACGGGACACCGACAGACCCACGTTCACCGCAGGGCGGGTACCCATGTTAAAGAGCTCGCTCTCTAAGTAGATCTGACCGTCCGTGATGGAGATCACATTGGTGGGGATATAGGCCGACACATCCCCCGCCTGGGTCTCGATAATGGGCAGAGCCGTGATGGATCCTCCTCCCAGATCGTCGGAGAGTCTGGCACTTCTCTCCAAAAGGCGGGAGTGCAGGTAGAAGACGTCTCCGGGGTAGGCTTCTCGTCCGGGGGCACGCTCCAGAAGAAGGCTCAGGGCCCGGTAGGCCACGGCGTGTTTGGAGAGATCGTCGTAGATGATGAGCACATCCCGTCCCAGATCCATGAAATATTCCGCCAGGGCCGTGCCGGCATAGGGTGCGATATACTGCATGGGAGCAGGATCTGCCGCCGTAGCGGAGACCACCGTGGTGTATTCCATGGCACCGGTCTTTTTCAGGTTCCCCACCAGCTGTGCCACGGTGGAAGCCTTCTGGCCGATGGCCACATAGATGCAGATGACATCCTTGCCCTTCTGGTTCAGGATGGCCTCCATGGCGATGGAGGTTTTGCCGGTCTGGCGGTCACCGATGATGAGCTCCCGCTGTCCCCGTCCGATGGGGAACATGGAGTCGATGGCCAGGATCCCGGTCTCCATGGGGACTCCCACGCTCTTTCTGTCCACAATGGCGGGGGCGGGCTGTTCGATGGGGCGATACCCCACATAGTCCAGGCCGCCGGCTCCGTCCAGGGGCTCTCCCAGAGCGTTTACCACACGGCCCAGGAGCTGCTCTCCCACAGGCATACCCGCGGACCAGCTGGTACGGGAGGCGCCGCTTCCGACCCGGACATCCCGGTCGGAGCCAAAGAGGATGACACCCGCGTACTTCGAACGGATATCCATCACCATGCCCTTGACACCTGAGTCAAAGATCAGGATCTCCCCGTATTCCGCGCGTTCCAGCCCCACCACATGGGCGATGCCGTCTCCCACAAAGACCACGACTCCCGTCCGGCGAAATCTGGCTGCCAGCTTGAATTCCTCCGTGGTGGTACGGATAAGGGAGATCACATCCTGATCCGGAAGGATCCCGCGCTTTAGGACGCACAGTTTCTCCTGATACTGCCGGAGCCTGCCCTTGGTGGACCAGTTGTAGACCTCATTTCCCACCTGCAGGATGAATCCGCCCCCCAGGCTGGCATCTTCCTGGGTCTCAAAGACGAAATCTTCCTTTTTCCGTTCTTCCGTTATGTATTTGCTAAAGACAAAGTCTCGGATCCCCTGCATCTGCTCCTCGGTGGGAGGCGTCACATAGATCAGGGTCACCGGAAATTCTTTCTTTTTCTTCATGATCCCCAGATATCCTTATTCCTTTGCCGCCTTTTTGAGGAAGGTGTCATAGAGCTCTCTGTCGTTCTCGGGACTGTCACTTCCCGTCACCAGCTTTGTGGTAGCGGCAGCCACCAGCTCCGCCACGTCTTCCTTTGCGGCCACCAGGATCCGCTCCCGCTCTTCCTCTGCGTTCTTCCGGGCGTGGGTGATGATCTCCCCCGCCTCCTTTTTCGCATCGGAGAGGACTCTGTCATACTCCTGTCCGGCCTTGGCCCGGGTCTCCGCCAGAAGCTTTAAACGCTCCGCCTCGATCCCCTTCATCTGTTCTTCCACCTGCGCCTGCTGCCGGTGTGCTTCTTCCTTTTCCTCATTCGCCTGGGCCAGGGCGGCATCCGCCTCCTCCTGTCTCGCGGCGATGATCTTCCGGATGGGCTTTAAGAGGAAGACACGGACCACCACGAAAAGCAGCAGAACGTTGATGACCGTAAAGACCAGATTGATGTCTAATTTCAGCATTTCCTTCCCTCTCGTTTATCCCAAAAACAGAATGATCATAATGCCGATGACCAGTCCGTAGATAGCGGTAGCCTCGGCAAGAGCGCCTCCAAGGACCAGCATTTTCATGATCTTGCCGTCCGCCTCCGGCTGACGCGCGCAGGCTTCACAAGCCTTGCTGGTGGCGATCCCAAGACCCACTCCCGCTCCGAGGCAGGCAAGTGCTGCGATTCCGGCTCCCAATGCGACCATAATGATTTCTCCTTTCGATATGAAAACTCAAAAAATGTGTTTATTCCACTGCCTCTTTGATGTAGATACTGGTCAAAAAGACAAATACGTAGGCCTGCAAAATCCCGTCGAAGATATCAAAATACAGGCTGAAGACCGCCGGCACCACAAGGGGCACCACGGTTTTTAAAAGCTCCATGATGACGAAGGCACCCACCACATTGCCGAAAAGCCGCATGCACAAAGACAGGGGCTTGATGGCCAGCTCCAGGATGTTGATGGGGGTCACGATGGCCACGGGCTCCTTGAAGCTTTTCAGCCACCCTCCCACCTTCTTTTTCCGGATGCCCGCGATCTGCACCAGGACGATGCTCATAAGGGCCAGGGCCGCAGTCACGTTCAGGTCCTTGGTGGGGGGCTTGAAGCCAAAGAGTCCGATGATGTCGGAACACCCGATGAACAGAAGGACCGTCACCAGGTAAGGGGCGTATTCCTTTGCCTCCTCCCCCAGCATGTCGGATACCATCCCGTCCAGCTTGGACACCAGAAACTCCGCCACTGCCTGCCGTTTGGAGATGTTGTGGAGCTTCAGGTTCGAGGTGAGGATCAGGGACAGGATGAGGATCACGCCGATCACCACCCAGCTCACCACCACGGACTCCAGCACTCCGATCTCATGCCCCGCGATGTGCACCGTAAAGGCCACCTCGCAGGTCAGCTGCTCCATCAGCTCATCCGCAATTCTCGCTATTGCTTCTTCCATTTGGGTATATTCCCTTTCCTGAGTTCCTCGATCAGCTGTTCCCACTGACCGTTTTCTCCGAAGCCCAGCTCGCTCCGGAAATGATATGCCGCTTCCTCAAAGAGGGCCTTGGTGACATTTCGGATCATCTGCGCCGTCTCTTCGTCCATTCCCCGCAGGGAATTCATCACCTGGGACACATTCTTGGAGAAGTTCGCCATAAAGTCGATCCGGTTGTCCGCATCGCAGCTGGTGATCACCTGGTAGAGGCTGTCCACAAACTCCTTCCGGCGCTCCAGGGGCTGGCTGTAGATCCAGTCATTGATGGCATTGTCCCTGGTCCGGACGCGGCCTTTTAATTCCTCCTCATACTCCAGCTCGCCGTTTTCCACCTTCCAGTTGTAGAGGTTGTGCTGAAGCAGGCCCACACCGTGGCTCTTGACCACCCGATAGTCATCATCCTGCTGCTGAAGCATGCCAATGAGGCTGGACTGGGGCAGGAGCTTCGTGATCCGCCCCCGGATCTTTTCATAGGACTCTTTGTCCAGCATCCGGTCAAAGAACCCGGGGCCGTCCAGGCAGTAGATCCTGCGCACACGGTCCTGGAGCTCCGGCACGGAATGCATCACCGCATAGATGGCCAGATGGCCTCCCTTGGAATGGCCTCCCACAAAGAAGGGCACCGGGATCTTGGAGGCGGCGATGGACAGATACTCCACCGCAAAGCGCTGGGCCGGGATCTCGTCCATATAGGTGAGGTTAAAGTCCTCCTTCCAGCCCACCATGGTCTCGTCCGTCCCCCGGAAAGCCACAAAGGTCAGGCTCCCCCGCAGGACGAAGGTCACCGCTGCGAACTGGGTCTGCTGATGAAGATCCGTGATGCTCCGGTATCCGAAAAGGGTCAGATCCCGGAAGCGCCGTCCCGCCAGCAGGCGTTCGAACAGCAGCCGGTTGTGCTTGCGGTATTTCACATCCGCAAACATCTTCTCCCGGTCGGGATCCTTGGCCAGCATCGCCAGAGGTACCCCTCTGTCCTCCTGGGAATCCGGATCGGGCACCAGCCCGTCGAATTTCAGATACGCCAGCTGGGACAGCACCATGCTGTCCGCATCGCAAAAAGGCCTCTCGGAGAAAGGCACATTGCCGTACTCTTTCAAATAATCAAGAATGGTTCCGCTCATGTCAGATAATACCCCCCAAATACATATTGTACCTTTAAAAAATGATTATACCACAGATTGGGAAAATCGGGGAAAAAATGAAAGATTGCCCTCAGCTCTCCCGCTTTCGTCCATTGTGCCAGCGGACCACGGCGGTCCCGATGATGAGGACATACCCGATGATGCTAAGGGGCACCGGGATCTCCCCGAAAAAGAGGAATCCCCAAAGGGCCGCGAAAAGGACCTGGGTGTAGTCAAAGACGGAGATCTCCTTGGCCGGCGCGAATTTGTATGCCGTGGTGATCCCGAACTGCCCCACGGAGGCTGCGATCCCCGCCGCCACCAGGCACAGGAGCTGCCCGGCGCTCATGGGATGGAAGTCAAAGATCAGAAAGGGCGCCGTCACCAGGCAGGAAAAGAGGGAAAAGCACAGAACGATGATGGGCGTCCGCTCTCCCGTCCGCCCCAGACGCCGTACAAACACATAGGCCGTTCCGGCGCCGAAGCCGCCGTAGAGCCCGATGAGGGCCGGGAGGACGCTGACATCCGCGGTGGGCCGGATGATAAAGAGGGCACCGATAAAGGCCACCACGGTGGCGGCGATGTCCCGGAGGGTGGGCACTTCCTTTAACAAAGGGATGGACACCAGGATGGCAAAAAAAGGGGACAGTTTGTTCAGCATGTTGGCATCGGCGATGTCCAGGCGATCAATGGCATAGAAATTGGCGATGAGGCCGCTGGTGCCGAAGAGGCACCGAAAGAGGATGTCGGTGTAGCTGGTCTTTTTGATATGGAATTTCTCTTCGGAGCGCAGGAGGAGAACCACGGTCACCACGGCGGCCACGGCGTTTCGGAAAAAGGCCTTCTGCATCGTGGGGACGTCTCCGGAGAGGCGGACGAAAAAGGTCATGAGGGAAAAGCCGAAGGCGGCTGCCAGAATGCAGAGGATGCCCTTGGCGTATTGGGACTTCGGGTGTTCAGGGTTCTTCATGGGGTTCGTTTTCCGTCTCCTTCGCGGCACCGGAGGTTTCATCCGCAGGGGGCTCCGAAGCAGAAGTCTCCTCCGAAAGGGGAGATTCCTCCGGAAGGTCGGGGGTGCTGGCGATGGTGTGCTTTCCGGTGACTTTGCCGTAGAGGTAAATGTAGATGTAGGCCATCAGGGGGATGGCCACGGTGGCAAAGAGGCACAGGCCGAAGAGCTGGCCGCTCTTGGAGGGGTCAAAGATGGCCGCGATGAGGGTGATCAGGTAGAGGAGGACCAGGAGGATCACGATGAGGAGGGCGGCGATGCGTTTGGGGGTCATGTGCTTCATGGATTTATTTCCTTCCAGGTTATTCTATAGACGGAGTCGCCGGGGTGATGACGGAGTCTCCGGGATGATGACGGAGTCTCCGGGGTGATGACGGAGTCTCCGGGGTGACGGGGTTTCCCTCACGGTTCTCTTCACCGTGAAACAGCACAAAACAACGCGGGGGATATGGACATGGGTCGGGTCGGAAAACATCTGCCATCCATGGCAGTGTTTTCCTCAAATCGACATCCTGTCGATTTGCCCCTCGATGGGAGTTGTTTTGGCTGTTTCATCGGTTCGTTCACAGTTCGTGACACCCCGACACCCCATCGACTCCTGCCCGACAGAATTATATATGCAGGCAGCTATGCTCACTAACCAGGATTATCTCTCACATTAAATTCCAAACAGGGTTCCAATGATAGTCCTACGCCGTCAGGTTCTGCACCCAGGTGCCCTTCTTGACTAAGTACAATCCGTAGCCGGCTTTGACGAAGTCGAGGCACTGGACGATGAGGTAGATGAGGACCACGTCCAGGGCGGTGAATTTCGCAAGGATGTAGGCCACGGGTACGGGAATGGCCCACAGGAAACCGGAATCAAAGAGGAAGGTGATCCAGGTCTTGCCGCCGGAGCGGATGGTAAAGTAGGCCACGTTTTCATAGGCATAGAGAGGCGAGAAGACGGCGGCGATCCGGATGAGTTTGGCCGCCAGGGCTTTGACCTCGGGCTCGGTGTTGTAGATCTCCGGGAAGAAAGAGGCGCACAGGAACATGAGGGCACCGGTGGCGCAGCAGCTCAGGACGGAGACCCAGGCAAGTCTGTCCGCATCCTTTCGCACGTCGGGGTTGCCCGCACCCAGCTCCTGTCCCAGGATGATGGCTGTGGCATTTCCCATGGAGATGAAGACCACGTTGAACATGTTGGAGATGGTGCTGGTGATGTTGTTGGCCGCAATGACCTGCAGGCCCCGCATGGCGTAGTTCGCCCCCAGAAAGGCGATACCCAGGCTCCAGAGGGTTTCGTTCAGGAGAAGGGGGAAGCCCTTTCGGATGATCTTTCCTGCCAGGTCCCGGGGGATCTTCAGGCTCTTTAAGGCGCCCCGGATAAAGAGGTGACGGGAGGCATGGGTATGGGTGTAGATAATGATGATGGCAGCCTCCATGAGTCTGGAGATGGCTGTGGCCAGGGCCGCTCCCACCACGCCCAGCGCAGGGGCACCCAGTTTTCCGTAGATCAGCACGTAGTTCAGGCCCAGGTTTACAAAGATGGCCACGATCCCCGCCTTCATGGGAAGCAGCGTATCATCACACTCTCTTAAGGTGGAGGCATAGGCCTGGCTCAGAGAGAAGGGGATCATTTCGAAGTACATCACGGCCAGGTAGCTCTTTGCATAATGAAGGATCTGGGCCGCGTCGCCGCCCTCTCCGTTCTGATGCATATAGTAACCGATGAGGGCATCTCCGAAGAGGGTAAAGATCAGGATCGCCGCCACATCGATCACAAACACGATGAGAAGTTTGAAACGGAAGGTGTTCCGGATCCCTTCGTGGTCTCCGTGTCCGTAAAACTGCGCGGTAAAGATCCCCGCGCCGGCCACGCCGCCGAAGAGGCAGAGGTTGAACACGAAGATCATCTGGTTCACGATGGACACCCCGGACATGGGATTGGTCCCCACGCGTCCCACCATGATA
>JAEEGL011622527.1_pt1 | contig 17163 bp, 8 predicted proteins | sample 9134231 | NCBI WGS metagenome assembly JAEEGL01 (sample SAMN16246548, study PRJNA631951) | gut metagenome | biome: gut microbiome; feature: rumen; material: fiber-attached | host: Bos | place: Iran: Karaj | collected 2018-10
GCTCAAAAAACTCCATAAATAAGCCAAAATTTGATTAAAAGACCAATCTTTTGAGACTAATACGACAAAATCACACATCTATTATGTATAATGTGTATTTGAAATATCTTTTGAAATGACCGACAACCATATGGTTTTCTTCACGGAAATCGCATTCATATATGGAGGCAATGATAGTTCGGAGAAGGATGTATTTGGTTTTAGAGAAAAGTTCGGGAACTCACCCTCATAAGGTTCTTGGACAAGCCAAGCGGCAAAGACGAGCATGGGGACATTCATACAACAGAGATTAATCCAAAAACATATATTTTTTCGATTTAAGTGTGATTTTTGCGAGATAACTACAAAAATCGCACTTAAAAATGGGTTAAATATCAATTTGAACCTTTTTTCTTGGCACCATAAAAGGTTGCTAAAGCAAGTGTATGATTCTTACCATTTTTTGCCACATCAAACTATTATTTCGGTTGATAAATGTTAAAAATGATGGTAATAAAGCAAATTATCGCCTCAAAGCCCCTGCTAATTCAAGTTTATTTGCTATTTTTGCAGAAAACCTACAAAATCAGACACGAAATGATACTGAAAATCGAATTTGAGAATTTCTTTTCAATTAGAGATGAAATAAGAATTGACTTTAGGGCAGGAAACATCAACACGGCTCTTGCTCGTGAGTTGAGCCACAATGTGATGGAGTGGAAAGGCGTGCCTGTACTTAAAACGGTAGGTCTGTTTGGGCCTAATGCATCAGGAAAGTCTAACATTTTAAAAGCTATCACCTTTTGCTGCAGAATGATATTGGAATCTCATCAACATAATGAAGGCGTGACATTCAATTTTGAACCTTTCAAGTTTGAAGGATGGGACAAGAAGCCAAGCAAATTCTTAATTGACTTTGTCTGTGATGATGTTGAATATGAGTACTCTTTTGAACTCACCCGTGAACACATCATAAGTGAGAGTTTATACCATTATCCTTTGGGCAGACGTGCAAAGGTGTTTGTCCGCGAAGCTAATGGCAAATACAGTTTTGGCACAGGAGTAATGGCGAAACCTTCTGATGTTGTTATTAACACGAGTGACAAGAATCTTTTTTTGAGTCGTGCAAGTTCAATGAATAGAGAGATTGCCCAAAAGCTCTATCGATATTTTATGAATCAGTTCTTGCTTGGGCTTGTGAATGTGAACGACATGATGGTGCTTGATAGTTTTAACACCTATAAACAAGTGATTCTAAAAGCACTTGAAATATGTGACACGGACATTACAGACATCGAAGTTCGGAAGGAACAGACTCCAGCCCCTGTTATGATGCCAGGACAGACGGAGTTGTCTTACAAATTGGTTGATGTCCTCCGTTTCAAAACATTCCACCGGAATCAAAAAAACATAATGTTTGACTTGGATATGGAGGAGTCCAACGGAACAAGAAAGCTGTTCCAGATTCTCATTCGTCTGTTAGATGTGGTTAAAAACAAAAAAAGTATTATGATGGATGAATTTGATATGGGACTCCACACCCGTTTAGCAGATTTCATTCTTGATCTTATACATGCTTCCGAAAGTAGTCAGTTGCTTTTCACTTCACATAATACGAATCTTATAGATGTTAAAAGACTGCGACGCGACCAGATTGTATTTGTCAATAAGACCGAAGATGGAGCCACGGATGTTTATTCATTATATGATTTTAAAGATTTTCGAGAGAACATGGATGCAGAAAAAGGATATATTCAAGGGCGCTTTGATGCTGTTCCATATGTTGATTCTTCCGTGTCAAGTATTAAACAATTATTGGAAGGTTGATTATGACAAGTAAAAGAGAACCATCTCCAACTATGCGGATGCGGAAAATCGCCCTTGTTATATGTGAGGGTGAGACCGAGGTCTGCTATATCAACCTTCTAAAAGCATGGTACAAATCGCCTATCAGAATTGTGTCGCACATAGAAGGAACAAAGATTACACCGTCGCTGGTTGAAAAACGTACAAAGGAGCTCAAAATATCGCAGATGGACAAGGTGTACACTTTTCTCATGTATGACATGGATGTGCAAGCCATCAATGAGAAACTACGTAAATGCAAGGCGGAAATGCTGCTCAGCAATCCTTGTTTTGAAATATGGCTGCTACTTCATGCCAAAGACCAGAAGGCTGCAATCGAAACGGATACACTCATCAAAGAGTTGAAGAAAAGCGTTCCCTTGTGGAAGAATTATTCCAAGTCTGCCTTTACTGATACTCAAAAGGCTTTCTTGAATAAGAACACAAATGATGCTGTGGCAAGAGCAAAGGTATTACACGAATTCCAAAATCCGTCAACAGGTATATATAAATTAGTAGAAATGCTGCAAGGTGATACTCGGCTATCACCTAAAAGCAGGAAATAGTATTATACGAGATGGCTAAATTTCTAAGCATATTTAAAAACATCATCGGCTATACCCTAGTGGTCGGCTGTTTCATTATATCCGTTCTTGCATTGATGGGATTTATTGATAAAGAGATTGTGTCAAACATAATGGGATGGATTCTTTACCTATATATAGCTGCCTTCATAATAGTTATATACAAGATAGCAGTCCTTTTCTTCACGTCATTCTATGAAGTGAAGATTACGAAACGCAAAGTATATCTGCATTCCATTATTGACAAACAGGCAAAGGAAAAAGCCTTACAGAACCAAAAGACTGTGGAGAGTGAGAGTATTACGACTGTTATAGAAGCGGTAAAGCAAATGCCTGATGTCAATGCCGATGCTCTTGTGAATATGCTTCAGGAACGCTTGCCCGAAGTAGTTCAGAAACTGGTTGATCAACGGGTATCAGAGATTAAGCGAAATATAGACAAGGAGAATGAAGAACACCTCCGGGAAATTAACTTCCTTTCTGCTAGTGTTTCCGATGTGTTGGATAGGCGAAACTATCTTCTCAACATAGAAAAGGAAATCAAGCAATGCCAGGAAGAAGAAAGAAAAAGGCGACTGGCAAATACAGAAGAATACACCATGTTGGTGTTCTCACTTGCTGGCACGTCTGTAGAAGATGTAGAAAAAGTATGTGACATTGTGAAACTGTTTATTGAGACAGGACAGGTGGCTGCCACCAAGGATTTACACATTCCATTGAACAAGAAACTACGCAATGCCGAGTTGAAGCAGTTCGTCACAAATATAATAAAGTATAACGAGAAGGACAATCTGGATGGTGATTCTTTTCTCCAGACTGCATTTGGCGAATGGTTCAGTGGCAAGAAGGAGAATATCGCCAAAAACTACTCCGTGCTACCAAAGGATTCGTTGGTTTCGAAGGAGGGCGTGGAAGCTGACTTGATTAGCTTGCGGAAATTAGTATGATGCGTAGAGCAAGCAGGGTAAATGACATAAAGTGATTACAATTCAATAAACAGTTATCATAATATAATGGAGAAATTAAATAAAGTCATAACCACTTATCTATCTTCAGAAGATACCGATTATGCAATTATGATAAATGGAGAATGGGGTTGTGGCAAAACATATTACCTTGAGCATCATTTCAAGGTTGTGTTGGACAGAATAACTGCTCCTACAAGCAAATTTGCAAAATCTGCAAAGAAAACCAAAAGAATCTTTGGATTTTGGGAAAAAGAACAAAATCAGTCTCGCCACTTCAAGCCTGCATTCATTTCGTTGTATGGACTTTCCTCTGCTGATGATTTTTATCAACGTGTTTTTTATGGAATAAACAATTGGGCCAATAATGGGGTCGTAAGATTATTAGGTGTAGGTTTTTCAAAACTGACCAGTATCTTTAATGTTGAAACAGGTAAAGAGGATTCGAAGGCCATTACATACGTTGACACAAATAGAGTTCTCGTATTTGATGATTTAGAACGCATCTGTGATGAAAAAATATCAATTAAAGAAGTTTTAGGGCTTATAAATACCTATTCCGAGCATGAAAACCACAAAGTTATTATTGTTTGCAATGAGAATGCTTTTCTTGGGAAAGAAGTTCCTGAGAAAATCAAGAATTCATACATAAAATATAAGGAAAAAAGCGTACGTTACACATATACATATGTGGCAGATGTAACGAACGTATATGATTACACTGCTAAAAAAGTCAAAGATCGTGACTATAGGCAATATTTGCAGAATAATAGAAAATCTATTTTAGATGTTTTCAATATTGGGGGTAAAGGAAATCTGAGAACTCTCATTTCCTTTATTGATGCTTTTCAGCAGATTTATGATGAAATAAAGGATGATCCTTATGCCACTGATGTCACACATTGTTTTATGGTTACAACTCTTGTATATTCTATGGAATATAAAAGAGGTATTACAATTGATCAACTCAGGGAAATTAATCCAGTAAACTATCAAATTGATACATCTCTATTTGAGTTGCAGGAAGATAATGATGTAAATATCACAAAAGATTATGGTACAGAATTCAGAGAATTATATTCCGACAAATTGCCCTATTTCATTAATAATGAGGTGATATTAGATTATATTATTGATGGCTATCTCTATTGTGAAAAATTGCAAGAAGCTGTCAAGGAACTATCTTCTCAATACCATAGACAAAGAATAACTCCAGAAGGAAAGGTTTTTCGCCGATTAAGGAATTATGCAACACTTGAAGACGATGATGTAATACCATTAATTAAGGACATGATGAAATATGTTGATGAAGATAAGTATAACATATACGACTTGCTCTATATTTATGCAGATTTACTAAAATGTGGTCATTGGAAATTTAGTGGTTTTAAGATAACTAAGAAAATAACAAAGCAAATCAAAGACTCCATTAAACGTCAAAGTGTGAATCATATATATAATCCTTCTTTCGAATTTAAGGTGCCTATGTGGGACAGATTAAATGGTGAGACTTACGAGTATAAAGTCTATAAAGAAATGAAAGACTTCGCAAATAAAATAAACTATAATGCCAAACTCAAAAAAAATAACATGGATGGTAAAGCATTTATGTATGCAGCTGAAAGTGGGGATCTTAAAAAACTTGCAACTTATAGAGAAAATGGAGATAAAGTAATATCTACTTCAGACCTTGATTGGAAGAGTATCTTCAATCTTCTATATAAAGGTTCTAATCCTCTCGCTTGCGAACTTTGTAATTGTATTATTTTCTTAACCTCTATGGGGAATTTGCAACCTGATGATATTAATAGAATCAAGAGGGAATTTAAACCTTTACTAGATAAATATGACGCACAAAAAGACAAGCGAGTTCGAGCGATGTTTATTGATGAGTTGAAACATCATATTGAAAAATTAACCAAATAGTAAAATGTACCAGAGAAAAGAAAATGCTAATAATACGTATTATCCTTCATTTCTCTGTATGGAGGTTGACACGCCCGATTTTCTCGATGCGTTTATGCAAATTCCGTATGATGAGCGAACCGAGGCGGCTTTCTTGCATGAATACATTCATTATCTTCAGGATTTAACAACCATTGCCGGGAATGCTCGTATTGAAACTATTGTTGATCAAATCAAATGGGTTGTGGGAGACTTAGCTAAAAATAAGCACAATTTTAAATTGCCCCTCAATCCAAATACAACATGGTCATATAATTTAAAACCTAATGCGTCAAGCCTAAAACTCTGTAAAGGTGATTTCAAAATCAAAGATAGAAATGGTAATATAATTACACCTAACATAGCCACTCCTATATCTTTTGAATTAGAAAATGCAACAATAAACTTGCCTAATGGTGCCCATTTAAATGAAAAAGTTCAAGCAATATTCAAGTTCCAAGAGGAGAATGGCACAGAATATAAGTATGCAGTGGGCGAACTTGCAATATCTGAATCGATGGCATTTTTGATAGAAGACCATATTTATCCGAATGTTTTACCAAATGGAGGTCATTGTCCATACATGGTTGTCAAAAAAATAGTTCAATTTGAATTGAATCAAGTGCTTGATGACCTATCTTTGATAGCTATATGTGATGTTTGTTTAATGTATTCATTTCCAGGTATTGTCCTATATTATCTTTTGGATGAATTGCGAAAAATCCAAAATAAAATTACCCCAGCCTTGATATATATTCTCGGATTTAGTTCAAAAATAGGAGACAGATTTAAAAGATCTTCCTCATGGGTGAGTGAGTTGACTAAAACAAATAATTTGGCTAAATCTCAGATGTGTGATTACTTTGTTCATCCATATTGGAAGCAAATAAGAACTATAGTTTGTAGAACATTTGATGACGCATTAAGTTATAGAACAAAAAACCCAACGCTATTTTTGGATATTGCATGTGGTGGGCGATTATTTAGGAATTATGCTTTCGCTAAGGTTATAGGCGCATTAGGATGCCTATCTGTAAAAACTAGTACGGATCTTGTGTATAATTTCCTTCCTAAATCATGTGAAGGTTTGGAGGTCGATGCAGATTGGTTCTTGAGTCTTCACCAATTATATAATGTGCTTTTCACAAATGATGCAATTATTCAGGATAGATATGGAAATAATATATTGCAGAAAGAGTGCGAGTTAAAGAATTGGTGCCATGATAGTTTTACAAGAAAAGGAGAGCCGGATCTTACATGCTTGAGCTATAATTGCAAGTACGCACCATGGCAAAATACAACCTCTCAAGAAATTGCACAGTGTTCATTTGTACGGTTATGGTGTGCATTTAATCTACAGCGTATAAGATTAAAAGTGTAATAACACGAGTGAATTGTTAATATGGGGTAGTCCTACACCATTGCTGATATTTGAGCGAATGTAACACTAACTAACGGATGATAACCTATATCTTGGTATTAATTTTATTCTGTATTATATTTTTAGTAGTTAGTAATAGTAGGTAAAGGATGATAATACCATTCGCTTTCATTGATTGATATCCTAGTCGAAAGCTAAGCCACAAATAAAAATGTTATTATTCAATGAAAATCATCAACCCCAAACTTTGCATTTCTATCAAATTTATTTGTGCAAATGGAGAAATCTAAGTACCTTTGCACCAACAAAAGATAAGAATACATAGACAAGGATAAAGAGAAATAAGAAGAGCATCACACGGATGCTTATCGATAGTTATTGATAGACAACATTAAAGATGCTTATGGCATTTCTTAATTGTACCACCACTCTCGTAAATCATTGATAATCAATGAATATATCTTTCGAGGAGGTCAAGTAGGATACGATAAGAAACAATAAGAAAACCTATAGAAAGTGGTGTAACTCACGTAGTTGCACCACTTTTTTATCGCACAAAAGAGAATAAAGACATTGTAATTTGCAAATAATGATCGGTTTGGGGCTGCAACTCGTTTTTTTGATGGCTTATAACTCAACCTTTCATATAGGATAACCATGAGACAAATACGAACACATTAAAAATTTGTCAATATTGACATATTTTTAATGTGTGTCATCTGATGGAATACTGGTGAAGATTATCCTTTCTATTGAGACAAAAAGATGTCGTAAAAGAACTGACTGAGAGACAGAAAGTTATTATTAGGCTTATAAAGGAGACTCTTTCATTAAATTCCGGTGAGATGTCACAAAAGACCGGTATGGTTACGCGAACCATTCAAAGAGACCTGGCTTCACTACATGAGAAAGGTGGTCGCACACGTGAGGGTGGTCGCAAGGATGGCCGATGGGTGATATTATTTCCAAATGACTAAAGCGTGGATTAGTGAAAATTTTCTCAATAAAAATTCATTATATAACATGGGTTGTAACCTGTTAATTTAAACCTATAACTCATTATTATTTCGACATTTTTCTTTTACTCAAATAAAAATACGTACCTTTGTACGTACTAATCCTATTGTTATGATACGGGAAATCAACGGAAAGGATTGGGTGTCAAATTAATCCGAGAATGGCTTCCATTGCGTGAACTCAACGAGGCATGGCAAAGTAGGTTTGCCAATTTTGACAAAGGTGCAGAATCAGATACTTTATTGAATTGAAAATTACATTTTTGCAGTCAATATGGACACAAAGATAACCGAAAATATTGCGAGAAACCGTGTATTACAGACCATGGCCTGTACATTGAAGGATTATGATTACAATGAATTAAGGAAACTGTATGAGACATATCGACTGCATGTAACACCCATTGAGAAAAATGCCCGTATGTGGTTGGAGAAACAAGTAGTAAAGGGTGAGCAACCACGCAGATATAGTTACAATAAGATAAGTATCAATCCTGAACGATGGGCAGATGTGATGCGAACTGTCAGACCTAAGGAATTGGATGATCTGTTGGCCTTTCTCATGAACAATGGTCAGGTGATAACTCCCTTTATGCGCGATTTCCTTTTGGCTTTCTGCCACGCTATGCATGACAAACCTTCCGAGGATTACATGGAACGGATACCCTGGCCGATATTTGAGGCGAAACTGCCCTTGGCAACGCTCATTCTGCAAAGCATGGTGCAGCGAACTGATTTTCTGCCATTCACACGGCACTTGCCTGGCATCATCCTCACAAAATTGTTCTTCACAATTTATGTTTATGACTGGATGGAACTAAAGCCCGTCACCGATTTCGAACTTGTAAGACTTCTGTTTCTTGAGAATCCACTCATAGAAGAAAAAAAACGAAATCTGATGCGCGATGCCTATCTGTATAATGTGGAGTTTCTGAGAACAGGCGACCTGGCCGGTATTTTGGCAAAGATGACACCCGGCAGCGAGTATCAATGCAAATTGTATGCCCTGCAGAAACTGCACGAAAGCAAAGCAACCGAGGCATTCACACTGTTTCAGTCATTGCTCAAGCAAAATGGCGATGATTTCTTTGATGAAGCACTTACCAACTTTGCTTATGGCGTGGCTTTAGGACTCTGTATTGCTTCTTCTACAGGGCAAACAGGCAATGGACTGCGCAAGACCGCTGAGAAACTGATGAAGAACCGCAAAGTAATAGGTTTCGACGGATGCTATGCCCTTAGGTTAGCATTGCACCATTATGCAGCAGACAACGCTAAGGTATTCTACGGCAATTATCCCCTTCAAAAATGTAAAGACAAGATGAGCTGTCTGCTCTCAACACTCTTCATGCACCACTATCAGATATTAGACAAAAAGATACCGGAAACTACCGCAGCTCTCGACTATGTCATCCATGAAAATTTTGACTATCTGCGCCTGCTCTACAGTTTTGAATATGATAAGCTGAAAGACTCCGCAGAAACACTACGAAAGAATACAGGCCTCTCCACCTCGCTGCTGCCCAAGGTGAAACGACTGGCACCATGGGAAATCACGATGAAGGAGTTGCTGGAACTGAATCGTCTTGATACGGCCAAGGCAGAGCAAGAATCACAGATGGAGGTAGAGCGTGTAGCATACGTTGTAAACATGCGCAATTATCACGTTCAGCCGAAACTGCAGAAATCAAAAGATGGTGGCATCAGTTGGAGCAAGGGACGCAATATAGCCATGAAGTCGTTTAAGGATAGCAGTTACGGATACATGACAGCACAGGACCGGCAAGTGGCTCACATGGTTAAGAGTTACAACTATGGTTGGTATGGACAAGTTAGTTACGAGTTGGCCGGTATAGATGTCATTGCGGCTTTGGCTGGCTGTCAGAATGTTTTCGACGAATTCACCAATCAGCATATTGACATCAAGGAAGAGCCACTGCAACTCACCGTCCGCCCATGTGCTAAGGGTTTCACAGTGCGCTCCAACATCAATTTGGACCATCTCTCCTCGTCGGGCATATATCTCACAGAAGTAGGAGACCGACAGGTCATTGTGGTTCACATCAATGCCAAGCAAAAACAGACACTCTCGCTGTTGAACAAAGTGGGAACATTCCCCTTGGAGAGCAAAAAACAACTCACCCAACTGCTCCAAAACCTGAGCAGTACATTCACCATAATGAGTCCTCTGCTGAAAAACGCATCAGACCTGAAACATGTAGAGGCCTCATCGCTCATTGCTGTCCAAATAGCGCCAATGGCTGCCAACAGTCTTGTTTACACAGACTCACCGGCAAGACAATTCTTTAACGTCTCATTGGCTGTGAAGCCATTTGGCAATCAACCTCCCTACCAACAACCAGGCAAGGGCATGGAGATTGTCAGCACAAAGATTGGCAATGAAAGTGTGCAGACGGAGCGCGACTTGGCGGCAGAGCGACAAAACCTGAAAGCTGTACGCAAACTGATGCAGCCCTTTGCCCAAGAAGAGACCGACGACAACCGTTGGTCGATAGACACAGCACAATGTCTGCAATTGTTGGAATCATTAAGAACTGCACAAGACATCGCCTTCGTGGAATGGCCGCAAGGAGTGAAGATGCGCGTGGTAAGGCCAATGATTACCCCTGACAAGCTACGGTTGAAAATCAGTTCCGCAGGACAATGGTTCGAGATAGAGGGCGACATCAGCATCGGTGACAAGGAGAAACTGAAGATGGCCGAACTTTTGGAACGTCTGCGAGGGGCAGAGGGCAATTTTATCCGTTTGGGCGACGACGAGTACATCGCCCTCAGCGGGCAACTTCGACGGCAGTTGGATGCCATCGACAAAATGCTCATCGGGCGTGGCAAACAATCCAAAGTATCTAAGATGAACGGATTCCAGCTGGAAGGTCTCGAGGAAATGGGCGTAAAAGTCAATGCCGACGAACCTTTCCGACAGTTGATGAACCGCATCAAGGAGTCGGCCGACATGTCGTTTACTGTCCCCACCAATATTCACGCCCAACTACGCCCCTACCAGTTGGAGGGATACAAGTGGATGAGTCGTTTGGCATATTGGGGAGCCGGAGCCTGTCTGGCCGACGACATGGGATTAGGCAAGACCCTGCAGGCCATCACGATGCTGCAGTCGAGGGCCAGTTTAGGGGCAGCCTTGGTACTGATGCCCACCTCGCTGCTGCACAACTGGCAGCAGGAACTCCTTCGGTTTGCGCCCGCCATGACAGTCAAGATTCTCAATCAGCAGGGAGTTGACCGTCAGCAATTGGTGAATGGAGCCGAGGCAGGCGACGTGGTGCTTAGCACTTACGGTCTGCTGGTCACGGAAGGTGAGTTGCTTTGTCAGCGCACCTGGAGCACCATTGTGCTCGACGAGGCACACACCATCAAGAACCGCGAAACACAAACCTCTAAGGCGGCCATGAAATTGCAGGCCGATTTCCGGCTGATGCTGACAGGTACGCCTTTGCAGAATCATCTGAGCGAGATATGGAATCTGTTCCAGTTTGCCAATCCCGACTTGCTTGGCAGTTATCAGCAGTTCACTGACAGGTTCATCCTGCCTATCGAGCGCGACCACAACCAGGAACGTCAACGGTTGTTGCGCCGTCTGCTCTCCCCCTTCCTGCTGCGCCGCACTAAGGACGATGTGCTCAACGAGCTGCCGGAGAAGACGGAAGTCACACTGCATGTTGAGTTGAGTGCAGAAGAGCAAGCACTCTACGACAATCTTCGCCAACAGGCCATTGCCAATTTGGAGGAAGGTTCAAAGAGCGCGCTGCAGACTTTGGCCGAGATAACGCGCCTGCGACAGGCTGCTTGCCATCCAAGGCTTGTCAATGACAAGTTGCGGATTCCGTCGAGCAAGACCATCGCCTTCCTAACCCTTGTTGAAGAATTGCGGCAGAGCGGGCACCGTGCCCTCGTGTTCAGTCAGTTCACCAGCCACCTGGCACTCATCCGCGAGGAACTCGACAGCCATGCCATACCCTATCTCTATCTTGACGGCAGCACCACCCCCGCTGAGCGCAACCGTTTAGTGCGCCAATTCCAAACAGGTGAGGAGCCGTTGTTCCTCATCAGCCTGAAAGCCGGCGGACTGGGGCTCAACCTGACAGCAGCCGATTATGTAGTCCACCTCGACCCGTGGTGGAATCCTGCCATAGAAGACCAGGCCAGTGACCGTGCACACCGCATAGGCCAAGAGCGTCCCGTCACCGTCTATCGCCTCATTGCTGTTGGCACCATTGAGGAGAAAATCATCCGTCTGCACCAGAACAAACGTTCCATGGCCGACGCTCTCCTTCAAGATGCAGACATCTTCGCCCAAATCTCTGCCGAGGATGTCATCCGTCTGCTTCGCGAGGGGGTTGATGCTATTTCGTGAAGCATGGTATTTTCAATACGAGTAATATCAATAACATTAGTAATAAACACTAGTTAACCGTTCATGCTTGTACCACTGAAAGTAAACTAAATATCATGAATATGAAAAGAAAGATTTTGACCATCTGTGCCATACTATTGGCATGTATCAGTACTATCAACGGGCAGGTGAAACTGCAAACAAACAACGTGGATGAAGTTCTTAAAGCCATGACGCTTGAGGAGAAAGCAATGCTCGTAATAGGCGGCAACCGCCAAATAGCGACTGCTGGCGACAACAACGGCATGATTGGCGGACACGCTCAGCGTGTGCCCGGAGCCGCCGGAGCCACACAGGCCATCCCCCGTTTAGGCATCCCCTCTTCCGTGCTCACCGACGGTCCTGCCGGTGTGAGAATCAATCCCAAACGCGACAATGACAACAACACCTACTTCTGCACTGGTTTCCCTGTGGGCACTGCCCTCGCCTGCACATGGAACACGCAACTTGTGGAAGAGGTGGGCAAGTGTATCGGCAACGAAGTGCTTGAATACGGTTGCGACGTGTTGCTCGCCCCAGGCATGAACATCCACCGTTCACCGCTATGTGGCCGTAACTTCGAATACTATTCAGAAGACCCGTATGTGACGGGCAAGATTGCCGCCGCCTATGTGAGAGGCATCCAGAGTCAAGGCGTAGGCACCTCCATCAAGCATTTTGCCGCCAATTCACAAGAGACCAACCGTATGGGGGTCGACGAGGTGATATCACAACGTGCCCTCCGCGAAATCTATCTGAAGGGCTTCGAAATAGCTGTCCGCGAGGCTGCTCCCTGGACGGTGATGTCGTCGTATAACCGTATTAACGGTCCTTTCACCCAGGAGAACCGTGAACTGCTCACCACCATCCTGCGCGATGAATGGAACTTTGACGGTATCGTTATGACCGACTGGACAGGAATGCGCAATACGGCTGCCCAGATTCAGGCAGGCAATGACCTGATGGAGCCCGGCAACGACTCACAAATAAAAGACATCGTCGAAAAAGTGAAGAGCGGCAAACTGAAAGAAGCCGACCTTGACATCTGTGTGAAGCGCATCCTGCAGTATCTCGTCAAGACTCCAGCCTTCCGTGCCTACCAATACTCCAACAAGCCCGACCTGAAAGCCCATGCCGAGGTTACACGCCGTTGTGCCACCGAGGGTATGGTGCTCCTTAAAAACGAGGGACAGACACTGCCGATAAGCAACACGAAGACCGTCTCTGTCTTTGGTATCACATCATACGACTTCATTGCCGGAGGCACCGGTTCCGGCGATGTGAACAAAGCCTATACCATCGACATGATGCAAGGTCTCACCGAGGCGGGGTTGAAGGTGAACACCAAACTTGCCAACATCTATCAGAATTACAAGGCCTACCAGTCGAGCCTCACTGCCGCCGGACCCTCACGAGGCTGGTTCTGGGGCAAAGCCGTTCTCCCCGAGGTGGCCGTCAGCCGTCCCATCATCAACGTGCAGGCACAAGAGTCCGACCTCGCCATTATCACCATCGGCAGACAGGCAGGTGAAGGTTCTGACCGTCAGGAAAATGGCGATTTCACTTTGACCGACGTTGAACGCCAACTCATCACCGATGTATGCAATGCTTTCCACTTGGCCAACAAACCCGTGGTGGTGGTGCTCAATATGGGCAATGTCATTGAGACAGCCTCCTGGAAGTCAATGCCCGATGCCATCCTCCTTGCTTGGCAGCCAGGACAGGAGGGAGGCTATTCTGTGGCTGACGTACTGACGGGCAAAGCCTATCCTTCCGGCAAACTCACGATGACTTGGCCCAACAATCTCGTTGACCTCCCTTCAAGCGCCAATTTCCCCAACGTGCGCCCGGCAGCTCCCCGTACACGTGGAAACAACAAGGTGGAGTTTCAGGATTACACCAAGCACCTTGAAGGCATCAACGTGGGCTATCGCTACTTCACTACAAGTCAAGAATCTGTGTCTTATCCTTTTGGTTTTGGTTTAAGCTACACTACCTTCTCCTATAGCAAGCCTGTAGTCAAAGCCATGAAAGATGGTCTCACAGCCTCTATCACCGTCACCAACACTGGTAAGAGAGCCGGCAAGGAGGTCGTGGAACTCTATGTCAGTGCTCCCGCAGGTGGTCTGGAGAAGCCTGCCCGCGAACTGAAAGCCTTTGCCAAGACACGAGAACTCCAGCCCAACCAGAGTGAGACACTTACCATGAAAATCTCACTCTATGACTTGGCTTCCTATAATGAAGCCACCCAGGCTTGGGAGACCGCACCAGGCAAATACACCATCAGTTTCGGGGCCAACGTGGAGGATATCCGTGCCACAGCACCTTACAACCTCTCCAAGCAATACACAGTGAAGTGTCATGACGTGATGAAACCCAACATGCCGCTGTAAGCTTGTTGCAGGTTTAAAAAGTAAATACCAATTGTCAAGAGACCAAAGACAATAAATAGTCAGGTGTCTTGTTAATATGGATAAAATTTCATAATTTTGTCCTCAAATCAAACTGTTCCGGAAAATGAAAATCACAAAAACTATGAGGATTAGAATGGTGGCCGCTATTTTAGCCCTTATTGGCTCAGCCGCAGCCGCCCACGCCAACGATGGTGTATATTATGTCAATGGCAGTCATCTTGAGCCATTGCAGGAAACAGACATAGCCATCAAGAAAGAGTTGCTTACTATCACTATTGGTGACGACGGACTCGCCTATGTTGAGGTGGATTATGAATTTATGAACAATGGTGACGCCAAGGATGTGACGATGGGATTTGAGGCCAAGCCACCATACAACGACGACTCCGACTTCAATACGAAAGGTGTCCATCCTCATATCATGGATTTCAATGTGGTGATGAATGGCATGGCACTCAGCCACCGCAACGGGTTAGTGTTTGTCGAGGGTTTCGAGGGCGAGATGCCGAAGGAAGCCCAAAAAGCCAAAGAGAACGGACAAAAGTTCATACCTGTCGATTCCAAGCGGTGGAAAGTAGACAATGAAATGGGGCAGCAGCTCTACAATTCGCAGACCGATGAGTTTGCCTATTATGCCTACGCCTATTATTTCGACGCTCATTTCAACAAAGGACTGAACACCGTTCGCCATACCTACAAATACAGGATGTCATTCAGTGTCGAGTCACCTTTCGAGATTACATATTGGCTGCTTCCTGCCATGCGTTGGGCAAATAAGCGGATTGACGATTTCACGCTCCGGATCAAAACCGACAAGTGCACCAAGCATTTCATCATTGACAACCAGCCCTTCGGCAGCACTCCGTTCCGTGTGACAAAAGGAAAAGGAAAGACACGTGTGTTGAATACCATTGATGGTGATGGATATACTATCACCGAAGTGGTATTGCGTGACGGCACGTTGGAGTGGCACCGCAACAATTTCGTGACAGACCATGATTTGGATATCTCGTCAGCCCACCAGATTGAATACCTTGTAGATTGGGGCAATGCTCCGATTCCTGTCTATTACGACAGTAGCGACACCTACATAGGATTCATGGCCACTACTGGTGATTTCATCAAATACTTCCCCAAGGAAGGTTCCGAGAAACAGGCTGAGGCATTCGCCAAACGTGTCATGCGTAATCTCCCATACGCACATCGCGGATATGTGTTCAAGGATGCCAAGCTCCGCAAATATTTTGAATCCCAATGGTGGTATATGCCCGATCCGAAGTGGAAGCCGACAGAAAACTCTTTCAGCGAGCATGAGCATGATTTGCTCAACGAGTTGAAGTAACAGCAATATACCCATTTGTTGTCACCTTGATTTCCAAAAGTCAGGGAGAATGACAAATATGTAGCTAAGTGATTTAAACTCAGGAAAAGTTGTCAAAAAACCTGTCTGAATCGTTCAGAATACAAAGATAAATGCTACCTTTGCAGACAGTTGACCTTACCTTATTGATTGAAAAGACATTTATACTTTTACAAATACATTATGAACATGAAAAATGTACCAATAATCAAGATTGGAATCGTCGCCGTAAGCCGCGACTGTTTCCCTGAGTCATTGGCAGTAAACCGTCGCAAGGCCGTGATTGCCAAGTATGTAGAGAAGTTTGGCGATGCCGACATCTACGAGTGCCCCATCTGTATCGTTGAGAGCGAGATTCACGCTCAGCAGGCCCTTGAGGATGTCAAGAAAGCAGGCTGCAACGCCCTCTGTGTATATTTAGGCAATTTCGGTCCGGAGATTTCCGAGACCATGTTGGCCGACTGGTTCCAAGGTCCGACAATGTTCTGCGCTGCTGCTGAAGAGACACAGAACGACCTGATTGACGGTCGTGGTGATGCTTACTGCGGTATGCTGAACGCCAGCCAGGCCCTTTCTCTCCGCAAGACCCGAGCCTATATTCCCGAGGAGCCTGTTGGCGACGCTGCTGAGTGCGCAGAGATGATTCATGAGTTCGTGCCCATCGCCCGTGCCATCGTGGGTCTGCAGAACCTGAAAATCATCAGCTTCGGTCCCCGTCCCAACAACTTCCTTGCATGCAACGCTCCTATCCGTGCCCTCTATGACCTTGATGTTGAGATTGAGGAGAATTCTGAGCTCGACCTGCTCGAGGCATTCCAGAAGCACGCCGGCGACCCGCGCATCGACGATGTCGTGAAGGATATGGCAGCTGAGTTGGGTACCGGCAACAGGATTCCCTCTGTGCTTCCCAAGCTTGCCCAGTACGAGCTCACACTGACCGACTGGATTGAGAGCCATAAGGGTTCCCGTCAGTTTGTGGCTATGGCCAACAAGTGCTGGCCCGCATTCCAGACAATGTTCGGTTTCGTTCCCTGCTATGTGAACAGCCGTCTGACCGGCCGCGGCATCCCCGTGGCATGCGAGGTAGACATCTATGGTGCCCTGTCAGAATTTATCGGTACCTGCATCACCCAGGATGCTGTCACTCTGCTCGACATCAACAACTCAGTACCTACAGACATGTACGAGGAGAGCATCAAGGGCAAGAAGTTCGAGTGCGACTGCTACACAGAGAAGGAAATCTTCATGGGCTTCCACTGCGGAAACA
>JAEEGL013491584.1_pt1 | contig 17163 bp, 16 predicted proteins | sample 9134231 | NCBI WGS metagenome assembly JAEEGL01 (sample SAMN16246548, study PRJNA631951) | gut metagenome | biome: gut microbiome; feature: rumen; material: fiber-attached | host: Bos | place: Iran: Karaj | collected 2018-10
CCAGCATCTAATCTTTGATTCTCTGCTAAAGCTACTCCATCTTCATATGTAACAATATAATCCAAATACTTTTGTTGAGCCTCTGTTAATACAGGGCTTATTGATACTTCATCTATCATGGCATTAATAGTTCCAGCATTCACAACATCTATATTAAAATCATAATAATCTCCTGGATTTTCTAAAGTAACAGAAAAAGCCACCGTTGTATCATCAGTAATTGTTGCCTCAGTAGTAGGAGTAACACTTCCCTCTTTTACAACTATATTTTCAAAATGAACATCCCATCTAGCACTTGCTAATAAAGAAGCCCCTGTAATACTTAAATTAGAACTTAATATAGCATAACCAATACCCATACTAAATAAAATAAAAAGGAAGAGTAAGTATGTTAAATTTCTCTTACGTGCAAACCGTTGTCTAATCTTAAAACGTTTCCACCACATACTAACACCTCCCATTATATCTATTATCATTATAACAAAAAACTATAATTAAAAAAGTAGAAGAATTAATTTTCTACAAATTTTGACAAATCAGTATATAAAGTATCCCCACTAAAGCTAGATATTACATAATATCCAAATACTCCTACCATTAAAACTACTAATAAAATGAGTAAGTAAAAGTTTTTTAAATTAGAACTATTCATAGAATAACCTCCTCTATAAATCTGATTCTTTTAATACATATTTAAATAATTTATCTTCATCTTCTACTAAAAATTCACTCTTTACATCATTAATTCTAGAATAAATAATAGGTTTTTGTAAAGTCTCTCTAGCATCCAATAATTCTTCAATACTATCTACTTTAACAACTTGTTTTTCTTCTAAAGAAGAATAACCATCTCTAGCAATAACAATTAATCTATCATATTCACTTAATATTTCATTTAATCTTTTTTCATACTTACTCTTTGAATTAACAACTTTAAATACCAATCTTGTTAATTGAATAATTAAGCCAATAGAAATTAATACAAAGATAGAAGCAATAACAGCACAAATAGTATTAAAGTCATTCCATGTATCTTCTTTAACTTCAACAATTCTATTTAAATTAGTAATAACATTACGTTTAATAGCAAAAGTAGTATCACCTAATGGTAAAACAAGAGAAGCTACTTTTCTAGTTTCAGAATCCTCATCTAAATATAACATAATCTCAACATTAGCTGAAGAATTTAAAGAATATCTATTTTTATAATTTAAAACATTAGTATTATACTTATCATAATCAATTTTAACAACTGTATTTAAAAATACATTTTGATTATTATTAGATATATCTGTTTTCTCTAATAAAACTTCTTCGTTTTTATATAAAACTTTATCCGTATTATTAGTATCAAATATCTTAGTAACCGCTACTACATGATAAGCTAAATGATAATCAATATCTGTAGAAAAATCTACATTATACTCAAAATTAGCATTTACAAAATCAGTTAAATCAGCAACATATTCCATTCCTTCATCTAAACATGATTGTCTATAATAATCATTTTGGTTCAAGCAAACTTGATAATGAACATTACTATATTCATCATAAGATACTTTTTCAGTTTTATAATAATTAGTAGCATTTAAAAATAAAATAAATGCTCCTAAGAATAGTAATAATATTGCACAAACCATCATAATAATTCTAGTTTCAAAACTAAAATACATTTTTTTCAAAGAAAACTTTTCTTTTGGTTCATCAACAATTTCTTCTATAGATTCTTCGATCTTTGAATCTTCATCTAAAACAAAGTCTAAAACTTCTATATTATCTGTATTATTAACAGCTTTATCTTCACCTTCATGAGAGATTACTTCTACAGAATTATCTTTAGACTCTATGATATCTTCTACAAGATTCTCTGAGGTATTTAATTCTTCTTTCTCAGAAACAGAAGAATTATTATCTTCTTCAAAAGCTTCAAATATAAACTTATCTTTTCTGCTAGTACTCATCTCTTCACCACCATAATACAATTAATAGTAGTTAAACCGACCCCTTAAATCACACTACCCTAATATAAAAAATTATAACATTTCTTAATAAAAAAAAAAATACCTTTTCAAAAAATAATAATTATTTTTTTGAAAAGATAAGATCAATATCCAAATTATTAATTGTTACCACACGACTAGGTTTTTCTTCCATAGAAGAAGGATATTCTACTAATATATTTAAAATCATATCAGAATCTTTTTTTAAAGTAACATTATCATCTAATTCTGTTCCATCTTCATTTATAATTTTATAAACTAAATTATTACAAACTAACTCACTATCTTCTTCTTTTTCACTAGTACAACGAGGACTACTCATAACAACATCTTTTAATATTGCATCTTGGGTTCCATCATTCACAACTCGAAATTGAAAAGTAACAGAATCCCCAATTTCATAAATAGACACTTCATGATTCTCAACAACAGTATTTACAAAAATAGGTAATTTATAATCAGCTTTTCCAACAGCACTCGCCGTTAAATCCGTAAAATGAATATCCCAACGTTCTAAATCTTTTTCATCTGAAAAATTAATGGAAATGCTATATATAACAAATACTACAAAAGCTAATAAACAAATCCCTACTATCCATAATAAAGATCCTTCTCTTTTCCTTCTTTTACTCATAGATATCACCAATCCTAAAGTAAGTATAACATAAAAAAAGAAATTACCATAGAATTTCTTTTATTTACTTCTTCTCTCAGAATTTTGAAACTCATAATAAGAATTACGGATTTCTAATAAACGAATCGTAGCCTCTTTCTGTAAAATAGATAGATGATTAGCCATATATTCTAATTCTTTTCTTTGTAGATATTTTCGATATTTATTCTTTATTTCTAAACGAAATCTTTCAATTTGATTTAAAGCCTCTCTGCAACTATTACCACTATCATCATCATCAACTAATAAATCTGTAAGATTTTTAATCAACTTTTCATATTTTGAAAGTACCTTTTTACTAACAACAGGATGAATTAAAGATTTATTTAATAAACACAAATCGTGTATAGTAGTATTACCAATACAAAACTTTTTACTTTTAGAGGGCATTATAAAACCTTCTAACTCTAATATTTCAGTCTTATCAATCATTTTCCCCTTATTTACATATTTAGTACTAGAAATAAAATACATATTATCACCTACTCTTCTAATAAATCAGGTCTATTTTCCTTCGTTAATCTAAGACTTTCTTGTCTACGATATTCTTGAATCTTTTTATGATCACCAGATAATAAAACCTCTGGAACTTCCATTCCTTCAAAAACTCGAGGCTTAGTATAAGCTGGGTAATCCAACAATTGATTATGGAAAGAATCCTGTAAATGTGATTCCTCTTCTATAACACCTGGTAATAATCGAACAATTGAATCAACAACTACCATAGCAGGAATTTCTCCACCAGTTAAAACATAATCACCAATACTTAACTCCAAATCACATAAACTTTTAATTCTCTCATCAAATCCTTCATAATGACCACAAATAATAATTAAATGTTTTTCATCACGTAAAGTATAAGCCATATTTTGCTGATAAGGAATGCCACCTGGTGTTAATAAAATAACCTTACTATCATCAGTTTTAATACTTCTTACACAATCAAAGATAGGCTGACAAGTAAGAACCATCCCTGCTCCTCCACCATAAGGAGTATCATCTACTTTATGATGAGGATCTTTTGAATAATCTCGAAAATTATGTAGATTAATAGCCACCTTATCAGTATCAATTGCTCTTTTAATAATAGATTCTTCAAATACTCCCTGAAACATATCAGGAAATAAAGTCAAAATATCAATTTTCATAAAACCACCTATTTCATTCCATCTATTAATTCAACTATTACTTGCTTTTTAGTTTTTGAAATTTCAACAATCATTGGCGAATTCATAGGAATAAGTACTTCACTATCAAATAAAACTCTCATAATCTTATTAGTCTCACTCGCCATAAAAATTTCTTTTATTATTCCCTTTTTTCCCTCAGTTGTCAATACTTCATAATGAATTAAATCTTCATCTAGTATTTCATCATCATTAAGATTAAGATCATCTTTTTTATAATAAACATCTTTTTTTAATAAAAATAATACTTCATTAATATTGGAAAATCCTTTAAAAGTAACCATATCATATTGTTTATGAACACGATAACTCATAATAGTATAAGGTTTATTATCAATCCATAAATCATTTCCTACCAAAAAGACTTTCTCTTTAAAAGGAAAAGAACTAAGAATTCGTACCTCACCTTTAATACCATGTGTTGAAACAACCTTACCAATAAGAACAAAATCCATATTATCGCCCCAATTCATATAATAAAATACTACAAGCTACTCCCACATTTAAACTATCAACACCATTTTTCATAGGAATATAAAGATTAATATCACATAGTTCTCTAATTTCTTTTCGAATACCATTTCCTTCATTTCCCATAATTAGACAATATTTTTCTAATGAATCTTTAGAATAATTATATAAATCTATACCCCCATTAACATCTGTTCCACATATAGAATACCCAGACTCTTTTAAAGATATAATAGTATCTTTAGCTGGAACAGTTAAAATAGGAATATGACAAAATAAACCCTGTGTAGCTCTTAATACCTTAGAATTATATAAATCAACAGTATTTTCTGATAAAAGAATCATATCAACTCCAAATGCTACCGCACTACGAATAATAGTTCCTAAATTACCAGGATCTTGTATTTCATCCAATAGTAATAAATGATTACCAATAATATTTTCATAATATTTTTTTCGACAAACTCCAACTATATTGGTAGGAGTATCTGTTGTTGAAATCTTCTTCATTACTTCCATACTAACAATATTAGTATCAACTTCAAAATGTATTTCTTCATCAGTCTGAAATACTTCAACTAATACTCCAGCTTTAAAAGTTTCTTCAACAAGATGAGCCCCTTCAACAACATAAAGATTTTCTAAATCACGATACTTCTTTTTTTGTAAACGAATAATTCTTTTTACTTTTTCATTTTCTAAACTAGTAATAACCATTAGAACTCCTTCATTTCTTCCCTATATTTTTTATAATTAGGCATATTATCTTCTACTAACTTCCAAAAAGCCGTAGAATGATCACCATGAATCAAATGACACATTTCATGAATAATTACATAATCTAAATAAGAAACATCTCTTTTAATCAATTCTAAATTTAACGTTATTTCATGTGTTTGTATATTACAAACTCCCCAACGGCTAGTCATCTTACGTATTTTTAAAGATGGATATGGAATCTTCTTTGTAAACTTTTCATAATTTAAATTAAGTCTTTCTAAAAATAATTCTTTAGCTTGTTTTCGATACCACTTAACAACATCAAAATCATGTGGCATATATACTTTATCATTAGAAAAAACTATGTCTTTTTGTTCAGAATAAATAACTACATATTGTTTACCTAAATAGAAAAAGCCTTGATTATTATGAATTTTTGCTTCTTGAAAATCAATCATTCGACAAATCCTATCATAATGTTCACTAATCAAATTTTCAATAAATCTCTCACTTGTCAATAATCCTGTTGTAACAGTTACTTTTAAATCTTTTTTTACTTTAATATAGGTATTTTTTTGACCTCTTTTCTTATCTATAACAATATCGTAATCTTTCCCATTATACGTAAGTTGCATAATACCACCAACATTATTCTACAATAAATAAATAAAAAAAACAATTCAACAAAAAAGAGAATCTATAATTCTCTTATTAATTCATAATAAATGGATAACCAAAACACATAATTACTTTTTGACGTTCCTTTTTGTGAGTAGGATGACATTTCATAGGAGAAGGTCTATGAGTTAAATCATTCTTCTTAGCAAGTACGGCATCATAAGCATCTTTTACCTTTTTATTTAATTTTTCAATTTTCTTTTGATCAGTACCTAATAAGGCTAAAAGATATTGTTGAGATTGATTATAATAATCCTTTGTTCTTTGAAAATAATCTAATAAATACTTAATATCAACAGGATCACGTAATTCATAATTTAGTTTACAAAGAATGCTTCTCTGATCCATTACAAAATCAATCATAGACTGATTAATAGATGCATTATCTTGTAAATAAGAACATCTTGAATAAGACTGAGAATCTTGATTAAAAAAACTCATTCCTAAAGAAGAAATCCATAATAAGAATTTATTATATGTACTATTTGGGTTAATCTCTTGAATAAATTTCATATTCATTAAAGAAAGACTATTAACAAACTGATTCCAATCTTCCCTACTTAAAAAATATCCTTCACTAACTTTAGCAGCAACATCCTTTTCACTAGGCATATTATCTGCATAAAAATGATTAAAATCAGTAAAATAAAAAGAATTAATAACATCTTGTGAAAATCCACTAAATAGACAGTTACATTCAGATGGACTAATCCCAACACCAGCTAATATATTATGAGTACTCTCTCTAATTTGCTCTCTTTCATTCATTGTATAATTATCAATAGAAACTCTATAATCTTTTACCATAAAAACCCTCCTAAGAAAAAAACTCACTATACAGTAAGTAATTCTTGCTCTTTATCTTTTAAAGCATTTTCTATTTTTTTATTATAATCATTTACCATATCTTGAATATCTTTTTCCATACCCTTTTGTTCATCTTCTGGTAAATCAGCCTTTTTAATATCTTCTAAAGCTTCATGACGAATATTACGAACAGATACTTTAGCTTCTTCTGCTAAAACTTTTACTTGTTTAGCAAGTTCTTTTCTTCTTTCTTCTGTAAGTTCTGGAATTACAATACGTATTGTTTCCCCATCATTTCCAGGATTATATCCAAGATTAGAAGATAAAATAGCTTTCTCAATTGACCCCAAAGAACTCTTATCAAATGGTTTTATTAATAATTGTCTAGCCTCTGGAACAGAAATAGTCGCAAGTTGTTTCAAAGGCGTCATACTTCCATAGTATTCTACCATAACCCCATCTAAACTAGAAGGATTAGCCCTTCCAGCTCTAACAGTAGTAAATTTCTTATCAAGATTCTCCAAAGTCTTATCCATTTTATCAGTTACTTCTAGCAATAACATATCACAGTCCATATATTCATCTCCTCATCATCATTATAGTATAAAAGCAATCGAAAGAAAAGAAAAAATGAAAGAAAATCAATCATTTCCCTCATTTTTTAATAACTTTTTCTTTAAAGAAACACAATAAAAAATTATAACTATTAATACAAATAATTCAACAATAGCAAATATCTGGTAATAATTAATTCCTGTACCTTCAATCACAGCTTTAGAAACAAAATACTGTCCACCTTTAGTAAGAGGAATAGAAATCATCCCATCTGATACAGTAAATGTTTTAATTAAAGATACTTTTTTATCCCCATCTATATAAGAATAAACATATACTTTATCTTTATCTTTAAACTGTGAAGAAACATCAATTTGTAAAGTAGATTGTGGAATATTACCATCATTCGTTTGAATATATATACCTTTACGATAACCAACTAATTCATCAAATTTAAGAACATTTTTAAATTGATAATCTACATTCGTTTTAAAATCATATGTTTGCGTAATTTTAGTTCCATCCACAACCCAAGAATAAAGAGTTTTACCTTCATCATCTTTTCTAATAAAAGTAACTACTTTTTTCAAATCCTTTATTTTTTGAATATCAGAACCAGGTATTACATCATTTTCATTTATTAAAACAATAATATTTTTCTCTTCATCTTCTAAAGCATCTTTCAAATTACTTAAAGAATATTGATTATTTTTACGAGTAACTACTAAAGAATAAATTTTAGTAGCACCATTTTCAGCCGTAACAACAATTTCAAAAGGATTTTCACCAATTATTAAATCGACCTTTCCAACTCCACTAATAATTGCTTTATTATCCTCACTAACTGCCTGAATAGTAATAGACTCAACAGAATGTTTAACTGTTAAAGTATAATGAGTATCATCTGCTTTCGTAATCTCATAAGAATCTACCTTTAAACTTCTTAAATTAGCATTTCCACTTCTAGTATCTTCTCCTGCTGTAACAGGTGAAATATTCGTCTGATTAGGACGATTATTATTATTATTATTGTTATTAGAAGGTGTAGGCGTTGGTGTAGGCGTTGGTGTAGGTGTTGGCGTAGGTGTAGGTGTAGGATCAGGAGTAGGTGCTGGATTACTAACACTAACCCCAATAGAGTATGAATTACTTAAAACCTCTTCATCATAAGTAGAAGCATCAACAACTCTAACATAAATAGTAGCATTCCCTACCCCTACTGCAGTAACAGTAATTGTTTGTGAATTATTATCTAAAAAAACAGAAGATGATGAAACTGTAGCAACAGATGGATTAGAAGATGAAATATCAACTCTTCCAGCCGCATTATTTGCTACTATCGAAAAAGAAGTACTACCTCCTTTTTCTAGAGAAATACTACTACGAGATACAGTAATCCCACCAGCTGCATTAACATTAAGAATAAAACCAACATTAATCAGTAGTAATAACAAAATAAATCCTATTCTTTTCATACATTTCACCCTCTATTCATTATAATATTTCTAATTCTAATATAATCCAAAGATGATATCTGGTTATCCATATTAGCATCAGCAGCTCTAGTTAAAATATCACCAGTAATATTATTGGTACCCATTATATGGTTTCGAATTTTAATATAATCCAACGCAGTAATTTTTCCATCACAATTAATATCCCCACGCACAACATTAGTGTACTGAGCAACCAATTCATCATTATGATATATCTTAGTAATAGAACCAGTATAAATATAATTATTGTCACCCAATTCAACTTCAATAGAATAACCAGAGTCTAAAATAAAATTCCTTTTATAATTTAATAAATTAGTTTCATCCCCAATTGAATCAATAATATGATTATCTTCATCCACTGAATAATTTTGAATTACATAAGGTACATCTTCAGCCCATTGAGCATATAATTTTATTTCTTTATTATTTACTGAAGTTAAGTTAGTTACAACTGCTTGGTCTGCATAAATCTTTCCACTTCCATCGGCTTTTGTATTCCAAGAAACGAAGCGATATCCCTCTTTTGTAAATGTATTAGCTACTAATGCCTGAGCAGTATCATATACAAATGATTGAGAATCAATTGAACCAACGCCACCATTTGCATCATAAGAAACACTATAAGTAATAGGATTCCATACTGCATATAAATATAAATGATTATTAATTCCATTTACCGTTTGAGCATCTTGATAACGATCTCCACTTCCATCAGATTTTGTATTCCACTCCTTAAATAAATAACCTGTACGCGTAAATGTATTTCCATTTAAAGTAAAGGATGTATTAGCATTTACTGTTTGAGTTGAAGAATTATTAGTTCCATTATTAGCATAATAATAAATATTCCAATGAGTTAAATCACCAATAGATACAGTAATATCATCAGTAATTCCATCACTAATATTATTATAATAAGCTCTTAAAGTATAAACACCACTAGGAATAGAAGAACTTATAGTAATCAAACTATTAACATCATTTTTAGAAACAATGTTATTAGAAACAGTTAAATATTGTGAATAATCATTTACTCCATTTAATAAAGTATATTTAATTCTTTTATTAGAAGGAATATTTTTTAAATAAGAATATGACCTAAAACTATAATTACTATTTCCTTCATCAAAATGTATATCATTTTCATCTGCTTTAATAACCTTTGTATCAGAAACATTAGAAGTAAAAACTGCCATTGACTTTTGCATTAATGAAACACGATTAGTACTAGAAATAGTAACTTTAATACTATCATCTCGTGCAATTATATTTAAGTCTGATAAATCAACTGTATAATATCCAGGATAAGGAACTGTTACTGTTTTAATATTTTTATAGGTATCCATACCAGATACTACTGAAATATTATAAGTTCCACCCTTCCCATATGAAAAGAATTTAATTTTTTCTACCTTTTCATCCCCAGTTATTTTCTTTTTAAAAATACGAGTATCTGTAGGACTCAAGTACACATAATAAGGATCATATGGTGAATGATAATTATTATCCCAATTTCTACTAGCCATAGAAGAAAAATCAGACATAACATAAATATCATCTTCTAAAGAATCATAAGCCAAATAAACATAAGAATAAAGACTTCCCCAAGAATTTCTAAGTAACCATGCACCAGTTCCTTGCACAAGATTACTACTACTACAAGAAGATACATTATTAGAATGCCCATCCCCTGTTTTACAATAAGAATACGAATACTGGTCATCCCAACCAATAATTTGTAAAGCATGTCCAGCATTTTCAACACAACCATCATCAACTCTAATAATAACTGAACCATTATTTGAAGAACTACATGAATATCCAGGCGCTTGAGTTCCAACATAAGCTCCACCATAATTCATTACATATTCCTTAATAGCTGAAATAATATCATTTTTTTCACTTGCAGAAGTATCAGAAGTAATTCTAGGAAACATAACACTAGCATTTAATTCATATTGTGAATTACTATAATTTAAAATATCAGATAACTCTTTTTGAGAATAATCATAAGTAAGAGGTACTTTACTATCATAAACCATACCTAAACCATTAATCATAACTGAAGAAGCATTCAAAAAATTACCTCCACTAGCTAACTCTCTAACACCATCTTCATTATAATAATCAATAATACCATCATCACTAGAAGCATAATCAAGTTGCCTTACAGAATACAATTTAAAAGAAGAAGAATAATTCTGTTTATTCTTTACTAAAAAATAACTTTCAGCTTGCTCAATAGAAGTAAAACTCCAACACAAATTCAAATTATTTTGTTCCTTTAAAGGAGTAACATAATTCTTTCCTCCAACATTTCTTAAATCATAAGAAGCTGGAAGATCACCATTAGCTTTATCCACAGAAAAATCAACAGTATACACATTAGGAATTTCAGATACTAAACTCTTCTCTTCATCACTTAATGACAAATACTCAATATAACTAGGATTTAAATAAGGTACATTCTCCTCCTTATTTTTTTCTGTTAATACTATATCTCCAGTTTCTTCATAAATCTCTTCAATATATTCCTTAGCTTCATTAGATAAATATGTATAAGCATCACTTTTTAACACTTGTTGAATAGAAGGTTTATTAAAATATGGGCATAAAAATAGAAAAGCTATTAGAAAAATTACAACAACAGTCACAATAGTAATCCCTTTTTTAACCATAAAAGACACTCTCCTACTATTCCAATTATAACAAACAAAAAAGACGTCGTAAATAACACAACGTCTTGGTTTACACAATTATACTAGTATGTACATACATAAACAAGAAATGCTATAAAAGCAATAAATAATAGTAAAAATATAATAAACAAAATAATAGTAATAATAGTTAAAGCACTCTTTTTATGTTGAATAATTTCTTCTTCTGGTTCCTTAACAACCAAATCTGTAACTAAAAAACCTTTTTCTTTATCTACATCATTTAATCCTTGGAAATCATAATCCCTAGAATCATATAAATTAGAAGTATCTTCAAAAAAAGAACCATTATCTAACATATCTGTATCATCAAAATCAATAGAACTAGGAACCTCAATATCATCCTGTATCTCTTCAACTGAATCAGATATTTCTTCTGAATCAACTTTAACTGGTACTATAGGAATAACATCATGCATCTCTCCAGTTTCATTAGAAGTTTCATTTTCCACCACTTCTGAATTAACTTCAACAACTACCTCTTCAGGAATAACATCATGTATTTCTTCAGTTTCATTAGAAGTTTCATTTTCCACTATTTCAGAATTAACTTCAACAACTACCTCTTCAGGAATAACATCATGTATTTCTTCAATTTCATTAGATATTTCATTTTCAAACACTTCTGAATTAACTTCAGTCTCTATATTGTTATTTTCAACATTATATTCTTTCTCAACTTCATTTAAAACAGCATCTAAAGAATTCTTTTTTAATACCTCTTTTTCTGCTTTACGAACTACCACTGAACGTGTTCTTTTTTTCTGATTATTTTTCTTTAAAGACTCTTTTTCTTTTTTAGGAACGACTACAGAACGAGTTTGAGACTTCTTTTTTTGCTTAGAAGAACTTTTTCTCTCTGGAGATACAATAGCATCCTTCTTTTTAGAACTCTTTTTTCTTCTTTCAGGTACAACAATAGCATCCTTCTTTTTGGTAGATGATCTTCTCTTCACTTCAGTTAAATCATCAATCTTATCTTTTTCTTTTAATAATTGATCAAGTTCTTTATTAATCTTTTTAAGATTCTGCTTATGATATTTATTAGCCATATAATCATCCCCTTATTTGCGCTTTATTATATCAGATTTATCCAAAAATTCAAGCCTTAATAAACAGTTCCACCCCATTCAACTGCAACAAAACCTTTCCTATTAAAATGTTCAAGCTTTTCTTCAGAAATAGAAACAAAATTATCTACTTTCTTTACATGAATTACTACTCTTAATAATGAATCAGGTTTAGGATTAATAAATATTTTATTATTACTTTCTCTTTCCTTTGTTAATTCAAAATAAACTAAACTTTTTCCATTCTTCTCTAATATTGGTAACCAATACATTATAAATTCATTTGCTTCTCTATCGGATAATCCAATTATTTTTAATTTTTCCTCTAAAAAATTAATTGCATTTTCTTTTTCAACATAAAACCCACTAGAAAAATCAACAGTATGTTCTTTCTTCTCATCCCAGTATAAACCATAGTAATATTTATTCTTAGAATCATATAAACTACCATCTGAATGAGCCTCAACAACCCATTTTTTATCATATTTTGGATAAGTTGTCTCAAGTAATTCTGGATGTTCAAAAGAAATAGTTACCTTAGTTTTCTTCTTTGGATATAAATATAGAACTGGTTTAGCAATATTACCACACGTAATATTTTCAACTTTTCCTTCTTTTGAAAAACCATCATAAATTATTTCCAAACATCCACCATCTGGGCCATTATTTATGAATCCAAATAAAGCACCATCTTTATAAGGAGAACTATGAGTAAATAATCCTAATTCTATTTCCCCATAATTATATAATTCTTCTCCCTGAATTGTAACTAATTTAACATCTTTCTCATCTAAAACAAGGGCAAATTTACCATCTTCTAGACGATAAATATTATCATATTCATCAACTAGTAACTCTTTTCCATTATAATCAAAAATACGTCCCCTACCATCAGATTCATAAGCCCATATATAATTACCACTAACTCTTATATCAGCATAATTAAGAGGTAATATTACTTCTCCAGTACGATAATTAATAATACCTTTCATATTAGAATCCCTAACAGCAATAACACCATCTGTAATTGCGGTAATACAATTCTTATGACTACTAGTTACCCCAACATAAAGATCAATTGTATCATATAAGTGAGGAACAACTCTCTCATTCCGCGTAAATTCATAAATACCCCATTTTTTATCCACCAAAACTGCAATATAATGAGTATCATAATCCTCACCAATACAAATTGGTAAAATAGCTGTATAGTTTAAAGCATCTAACACTTTTCTTCCCGTTACAAAATTAACCATCTGAACATGATATTTATTATCTTTATATATAAGATAAGATTCTTTCTCACCCAATAACTCTAAATTAGAAAAATCACCATCAATCAAAACATCATACTGGGTATAATCATCCAAAGAAGTAGGTTCTGTTAAAGATGCAGACTGATCTATATTAGAAACATAAACCGTAACACTATTACCCTCAACAACAACTTCTTCTTTCTTCTCTTGTTTTTCACCATAAGAATAAGGAATCTCATAACCATCAACAAAACACTGATTTAAATAAATAAGTCCATCTTCATAAATTTCATGTTCATCACATTCTACATTGTATTCATTATGAATTAATTTAACTGCATCATCATATTCTAATAATACCTTATCCTTTTCAAGATACATAGAAATAGCACCTTTCAAAGAATCACCATATTCTATCATAATTTCTTTTAATTCACGATTAGTATAAGTTTTTACTGGTTCTTCAGTAACAGATTCTTTATGTAAAATTATACTTAAAAGAATGATAACAAGTAAAATTACAAACATAATAATAACTAAAATAATTTTTTTCTTTTTCTTTTTAGTTTTATCTTCTTCAGCAGGTACTTCAGTTAAAACTTCAACTTCATCTTTTTTATCATCCAATACATTCTCTGTAGGCTGATTATCTGGTATAGCAGTAAATTTGCTTGTTGTTTCAACATCCTTTACTTCTTCATTATTTAAATTTTCAATATTATCAATTACTTTCGTATCAGACTCAACGTATTCTTCAGTTTGAACAATTTTATTCTCATTATTATCATCAAATAATTGCTTCTCAGCATTCATTAAAGACTCTATTTGTTCATCGATTTTTTCAATATTATTATTAGGATTATCCACACAACCACCTCTACCATCAATAGCATACCATAATTCAAAAAAAAAAAGAAGTATTTCTACTTCTTATTGAGCACTATTCATTTGAGCTGCTACTTCTTCAGCAAAATTCTCTTGTTTCTTTTCAATTCCTTCTCCAACAGCAATTCTTACCATAGAAATAACTTCTCCACCATTATTTTTAACATAATCTGCTACAGTTAAAGATGAATCCTTAATAAATGCTTGTTCAACAAGACAATTTTCTTTATAAAATTTAGATAATCTACCAGTAGCCATTTTATCCAAAATATCATCACTCTTACTAGCATTCTTTGGATCATTCTTAATTTCAGCTTTAATCATATCTTTTTCATGTTCTACCATTTCAGTAGGAACTTGATCACGATTTACTGCTACTGGATTCATAGCACATACTTGCATAGCTACATCTCTTGCAACATCTTCACTAACAGAACCTTTTATTACAACAATAGCTGTAATCTTTCCACCCATATGAGAATAAACTCCAAACACTTCATCCTTTGATTTAGTAATTCTTTGGAAACGTCTAAAACTAATTTTTTCTCCAATAGTTGCAGTAGCTTCAACAATTCTTTCAGCAATTGTCTTACCATCATTTAACTTAACATTATTAGCTTCTTCCTCATTCTTTGCTTTAGAACCAATTAAAGCGTCTTTAAATTCTTTAACCAAATCATGGAATTTTTCATTCTTAGTAACAAAATCTGTTTCACAGTTAACTTCAAATATAATAGCATCATTTTCATTACAAATTCCTTCAGTAATTCCCTCAGCAGCAATTCTTGACTCTTTCTTAGCTGCTTTAGCAATTCCCTTTTCTCTTAACCAATCAATGGCTTTATCCATATTTCCTTCACAGGCTTCAAGTGCTTTTTTACAATCCATCATACCTGCTCCAGTTTTTTCTCTTAATTCTTTTACATCACTTGCACTAAACATAATAAATCCTCCATTTTCTATTATTATAAATCTATTTTAAAATTAAAAAAAGGAGTAATACTCCTTTAATAAGTAAATTACTTTGTTAAAGCTTCTACTAATTCAGCTTTTTTCATAGAAGAATATCCCTTAACTCCAGCATCTTTAGCTTTAGCTTTTAAATCTGCTAATGTTAAGCTATTTAAATCTTCTTCTACTTTTTCTTCCTTAACAACTTCCTTAGTTTCTTTTACTTCTTCTTTAACTTCTTTTACTTCACTTACAACAGAAGCTTTTTTATTTTCTTTAACTTCTTTTACTTCTTCTTTAACTTCTTCTTTAGTTTCAGCTTTATTTTTATCATCTTCACTAATAAAGTCAAGAACTTCATTTCCATTTACTTCAGCAATTGCATTTGTTAAAACACCAATTAGTAATTTAACAGAACGAACTGCATCATCGTTTCCTGGAATAACATAATCTACCATATCAGGATCACAGTTAGTATCTACAATACCAAATACTGGGATTCCAAGAATACGAGCTTCTTTAATAGCAATTTCTTCTTTACGAGGATCTACTATAACCATAGCTTGTGGAATCTTTTTCATTTCACGAATACCACGTAAATTCTTATTTAATTTATCATATTCTTTACGTAAACCAATTACTTCTTTTTTAGGTAAAGCTTCAAAAGTACCATCAGTTTCCATTTTTTCAATATCTTCCATTCTACGAATTCTAGAACGAATAGTTTTGAAGTTTGTTAAAGTTCCACCTAACCATCTTTCATTTACGAAATACATATTAGTACGAACAGCACTCTCTTCAGCAGCTTCTTGAGCTTGTTTTTTTGTTCCTACAAATAATATAGTTCCTTCATTTTGAGCAATTTCTTTCATTGCTTCATAAGCTTCTTCAAGTTTCTTTACAGTTTTTTGTAAATCGATAATATAAATATCATCACGAGTAGTGAAGATATATTCCTTCATTTTAGGATTCCATCTTCTCTTTTGATGTCCAAATTGAACACCAGCTTCTAATAAATAATTCATTGATACAACAGTCATTTTTATAATTCTCCTTTTCGTTTTTACTTCTACTAATTTCTAAAACTAATCACCCTTAGGCACTAGACTAGTCAATTCATTAGTATGTTTATTTATTTAATGCTTCAATAATTTCAGCTTTTTTCATACCAGTAACACTAATTTTCTTTTTACTAGCAACCTCTTTTAATTCAGCAACTGTCATTTTAGAATAATCAACAGCTTCTTTCTTCTCTACTTTTTCTTCTTTTTTAGTTTCTTTCTTTGGTGTTTCTTTCTTTTCTGTTTTAGTAGCTTTATCACCACCAATAGTTACCTCATTACCAGTAACTTCAGTAGCTTTTGTAATTTTACCAGCTTTTCCATCTTTAGCAGTTTTAACTAATTCACTAAATGTTTTTGGATCATTAATCGCAATCTCACTTAACATTTTACGATTAACTTCAACTCCTGCCTTAGTAAGACCTTCAATAAATCTTGAATAAGAAATATCATTTTGTCTACAAGCAGCATTAATTCTTGTAATCCATAACTTACGGAAATCTCTTTTCTTTTGTTTTCTATCTCTAAAGGCATATTGTCCAGAATGCATTAATTGTTCTTTAGCAGATTTATATAATCTATGTTTACTACCAAAATAACCTTTAGCTTCTTTTAATACTTTTTTATGACGAG
>JAEEGL016501127.1_pt1 | contig 17162 bp, 18 predicted proteins | sample 9134231 | NCBI WGS metagenome assembly JAEEGL01 (sample SAMN16246548, study PRJNA631951) | gut metagenome | biome: gut microbiome; feature: rumen; material: fiber-attached | host: Bos | place: Iran: Karaj | collected 2018-10
ATTATGGGCATCCATAAATCTTAAGAAATACCAAGATGATCCAGCCCAGTTAGGCATTGTGTCTGTTTCTCTTTTTGCATCACATCCACACTTAGGGCATTTAGTATTAACCCATGAAGTTATTTTAGCTAAAGGGCTTTCACCATCATCAGTTGGTTCATATTCTGCTACATCAGGAAGTAAAAGTGGTAAATCTTTTTCATCCATTGGTACCCATCCACACTTAGGACAATTTATCATAGGAATTGGTTCACCCCAGAATCTTTGACGAGAGAATATCCAATCACGCATCTTATAGTTATTAACTACTCTAGCAACTTTTTCATCTACTAGCTTTTTAGTAATAGCTTCTTTAGCTTCTTCTACACTTAACCCAGTAAATTCTTCACTATTAACTAATTTAGAATTAGTACCTAAATAATCTTCTTTTGTATAAGCACACTTAGATATATCTCCACCAGTAATAACTTCAATCATCTCTAGGTTATGAACTTTAGCATATTCATAGTCTCTTTCATCATGAGCAGGAACAGCCATAACAGCACCAGTTCCATAACTACCTAAAACAAAATCTCCTAAGAAAACTGGAACTTCTTTTCCATTTACTGGATTAATAGCTTTTATACCTTTAATTAATACACCAGTTTTACCTTTATTAAGTTCTGTTCTATCCATATTAGATTTTAGGGAAGTCTCTTTAATATATTCCATTACTTCTTCTTTATTCTCTACTCTAGGCATCAATTCTTCAATTAATTTACCATCAGGAGCAATAACAAAGAAAGTAATACCATAAATAGTTTCAATACAAGTTGTAAATATAGAGAAACTTCCTCCCCCAACTAACTTAATGTCTACTTCTACACCAGTAGATTTACCAATCCAATTGATTTGTCCTAACTTAACTTTAGGAGCAAAATTAGTATCATCAAGTCCTTTAAGCAAGTCTTCTGAATAATCACTCATTCTAAGCATCCATTGACTCTTCATCTTTTGTTCTACTTGACTACCACATCTTTCACATACTCCACCTGCACTATCTTCATTAGATAATACAGTCTTACATACTGGACACCAATTAACTGCAATAGTATCTTTATAAGCCATATTATGTTTATAAAATTGTAAGAATTGCCATTGAGTCCATTTATAATATTCTGGATCTGTAGTAGAAAATTCTCTATCCCAATCAAATGAAAAACCTAAATCTTCCATTTGTCCTTTAAATGTTTTAATATTCTCTTTAACTGCATCTTTAGGATGTATATGATTTTTAATAGCATATTGTTCTGCTGGTGCTCCAAAAGCATCCCATCCCATTGGATATAATACATTATATCCTTGCATTCTTTTCATTCTCGCAATAGCGTCTTGCGCAGTATAACTTCTAACATGACCTACATGTAATCCAGATCCTGAGGGATAAGGAAACTCTACTAAAACATAGTAAGGCTTCTTTTCACTATCATTGTATGCTTTAAAAGTTTTATTATCTTGCCAATATTTTTGCCATTTCTTTTCTATAACTTTACTTTCCATCTTTTTCAAATCCTTCCTTTACTAGTATTCTTCCTAAAATCTCATATAATGAATAAATAAGCCCTATTAAAAGAACAAATCCTATTAGTAATTGTAATACTATATTTATTCTTATTAACATAACTGATACTGATACTAAAGAAATTATGAGCGCATTAATAACAGCAATAGCTATCATTAACTTATTTACTTGTAATTTCTTCTTATCTAATTTAAATTTACTTACTAAATAACTAACTTCAATTATTTCTTTCACTTTCTTATTTTTATCTACTCTTTTTAAATATCTTCTATTTACTAGAAAATAATCTAATATAAATATGATAACAAAGAGTATACCAAATAAAATTGCAGCAGCTTCTACTTTACTCATAATTCCTCCTAAATAAAAAGATGGTACCAAAAGGGCGAGAAATCCCGCGGTACCACCTTTATTTATATCTTAATAGTCTATATAGGAACAACCCTAATGCATCTAGAAGCAAGTTCATAAATATTATTTAATAGTTCACACCAGCCACTAATTCTCTTTATAAATAAGTATTTACTAATACTCTTCTTTCAACTGCTAGACATATTATATTAAATTTCTTCTACATATTCAAGAAGTTTAATAAACATTTTTATAAATAATGGATTTAATCCAGCATTCTTTAATTTTCTTACATATATTCTTTTCTTATTTATTGGTAAATCACTAAATATAATAGCAGCTATCTTTTCTTTTAATATTGTTTCTATCTTTAAATCACTAATAATTTCATTAATATCTTCATTTATTATTCTAACTGCATCTATTTCTATATTATTACCTATACAACTTACCTTAAGTTCGTTATCTGTATTAAAATCATTTACTTCTACTATTAAATCATTATCATAAGCATAATATTTATAATTAGAGTGATTTACTACTACTTTTTCAGGTAATCTAGTATTCTTAAATCTTATCTTATAATCTCTTTTTTCTGGTATTATACCTTTTTTACCATCTTCACCTTTAATACTTAAACTATAATTATCTGATGCATAATTATAACTAATATCAGTTATCATATAATTACCATTTTCATATAATGAAGAGTATCCATCATCTTCATATAACTTATATACATTAGAACTTCCAGGATAAATACTTATTTCTAACTTTTTAGGTGAATCAGTATTATTTAAATCATCATCTATTATAGCCATAGGTATGATAGAACCAGCTTTAGCAAATACTGGATAATATTCATCTTTAAAGAATGATACATATCTTTTACCACCAATAAACTTTTTACCAGTTTTAAAGTCATACCATACACCTTTAGGTAAGAATATTCTTTCTACTGATCTATTCATGACAGTATCTTTAGGTTTTGTAATTGGAGACACTAATAACTCTTCTCCAAAATAATATTCATTTTTATAACTTGGTTCATCTACTAATTCTGGATAATAATAATAAAGTGGCTCAATTAAAGGTAGACAATTCTTATGATATTTATAACTCTCAGTATATATATAAGGTATTAATCTATGTCTTAACTTACAATAATCTTTAACTATTGTAAATGTTTTCATATCCCATCTCCATGGTTCACGTTTATAATACATACCCCTTTTAGCACTAAATCTAAATATACCACTAAAAGTAGATAATTCAACATATCTTAAATACAATTCACTATCTTCTATTCCCCCTTTAAATCCTCCTACATCATGACTCCAGAAACTTAATCCTATATTTGATGCAGTTGAATTAAAGTAAGGTAGATATTTTAATGTATCCCAACCAACTTTTGTTTCACCACTATATTGAACTGGATATAAATGAGATGCTCTTCCCCCATTTCTTGATAGAATCATTCCTCTTCTATCAGCAAACTTCTTATAATCATTAAAATGATAATAATTTAGTACTCTACAAACTACTTCATCTTTAGAATCTATCCAAAAGAAATCTACTCCTAATTCATATAATGGATTTATTAAATTATTAAAATAACTTAATATTAATTCTTTATTTAATACTTTAAATGGTATTACTTGTCCTTTTTCTATCTTTAAGTCTTCACACATCTTTTCATAGCCATCATTAGTATTATCTATTCCTTCAGATCCATCTATATTAAGTCCTACTCTTATATGATTATCATGCATATATTTAGTAAACTCTGCTGGATCTTTAAATAACTCCTTATTAAATGTATAACCTGTTTTATGTAAATTATAATTATTCTTATCTTTATTATGCCAAAATTCACTAAGTAATAATACAGATAATGGTATTTCATTCTTCTTAAATACCTCTACTAATTTTTTAGTATCATCAAAACTATATATTTGATCTCTATTCCACCATATACCTAAAGCATATCTTGGTATTAATGGAGGAAAACCAGTTAATGTAAAATAATCTTTTAAACATAATCCAAAATCTCTTCTATAAACAAATAAGTAAAAATCTACTCTTTTAGTATCATTAGGAGTCACAAATCCTTCTTTATCTATTAACATAGAGTTTGAATCATCTAAATAAGCAAATCCATCAGTTGAATAAAGTCCATTACTAAGTACAGTAGAATCACCAAAATCTTCAATTGAAAAAGCACTACCCTTAAAGTTTCTAGCTTCAGGATGACCATAATACCACATCTTATCTGTACCAACTAATTTTATCTTAAGATTTGAATCTGGTGCAAAAGAAGGCCCTTTAAATGGTTTTTCTTTAGCATATTGCAAAACAAAATATTTACTAGTTATTACTAAATAATTATTATCTTGTTCAATCTTTAACTTAGCTTGAGGAAACTTACGATTATGGACTAATTCTGTTTGACCATCATAAAACTTACCGTCTAAGCTATATTCAAATCTAATTAGTCTATCGCTTAAGACAGTAATGCGATAATTAACACCTTTAAATATCATATTTGTATCAGGTCTTATACTATCATTATATAATTGAAAATGCATTCCTAAATTAGCCATAATCAACCTCTTTTATAATATCCTTCCATTATATAGAATACCATTTATTCAACATTTTTTCAATTATTTATCAAATAAAAAAGAAGATTTCTCTTCTTTAATTATTAACTTGCTAAAGTAAAGTATCCTCTAGCGCCTGGTGGATTATCAATTCGAGCATATTCACCACTTGAGCGAGGTGGATAAAATCCACTATATGTTGTTCCAGCACCACCAACCAAAGACGTACACTCCTCAAACATACTATTATCAGTTGCAAGATCTACTACATTTGAAGTATCAAAATTGTTACTTACATAAATGGTAGTCAAATCACTGCAATATTCAAACATACCAGTCATATTAGTAACGTTCGAAGTATTAAAATTACTTAAATTAAGAGTCGTTAATTGACTACAATATCCAAACATTTCACTCATATTTTCGACATTAGACGTGTTAAATGAACTTAAATTAATAGTTGTAAGTGATTCATCATCATAAAACATTGAATTCATATTAGTAACGTTTGCCGTATTAAAGTTACTTATATTTAGCGAAGTTAGTGAACTACATCCAGAAAACATACTCCACATATCTGTGACATTTGAGGTATTAAAATTACTTACATTTAATGTTGTTAATGAACTACATCCAGAAAACATTGAATTCATATTCTCAACATTTGATGTATTAAATGAACTAACATTTAAATTCGTTAATGAACTACATCCAGAAAACATTAGATGCATGTCCTCAACATTTAATGTATTAAATGAACTAACATTTAAATTCGTTAATGAACTACATCCAGAAAACATTTCGCTCGTATCTACGACATTTAATGTATTAAAGCTGCTCAAATCAAGTGAAGTAAGCGAACTGCAACCTGCAAACATACCAGACATATACATAACATTTGATGTATCAAAACTACTTAAATTTAGTGTTGTTAATGAACTGCAATTGCCAAACATACCATACAACCCATCAATTACATTTGATGTATTAAAGTGACTAACATCTAAACTGGTTAATGAACTATTTCCATAAAACATATTACCCATATTAGTAACAAGCGAAGTATCAAAATACTCCATTCCAGTAATAGTAGTCAAATTATCAAAATTTGAAAAATAGGAAGAAGAATCTGGTTGTGCTATTACTCCCCCATCTTGACCAATGTATAATTTGTAATATCCCGGAGTACTACTATGTACTAATGAAACCATAATACTTCCGTTATGATTATTAGAACAATCCTCAGCATTTGTAGTCCCATCAGTTGGAACATTAACCGTATCTAAAAATTCAATTTCCTTAATTTGGGTTTTTTCAAACATCATATTAAAATTATTAAGAGGTTCATACGGTTCACCAGCCACAGCTACATCTGCCAAATAGTTGGAATAGTCTTTTTCATGAGCTATTTCACAACTAAAATTAGTTACAGATATATTTATACTTATATCTGTTCCTGCTAAATCTGTTTGATTTAGATTTGATTTGTTTACTAAATAAAACTCTGCAGTTATGTTTTTAACAGTGCTTGATGTAAGTCCATTTAGTGTTCCACTTATTGATATTGGGAATAAATTAGCAGTATTAAAATCATAAGTACTATTGTTTATTTTAAGTACTATTTGATTGGCGCTCTTTCCACTCATACTTTGAAATGCTGTATACATATTATTTGTTCCACTTGCTGTTACAGACCCGCTATAACTACAATTATATGTCTTACTTCCTGATACTGAAGTGCTTCCAATAGTCACTACATTTTGAGTGGTTACTGGGTCTCCTGATGTTACTCCCCAATATGTTATATCTGATGATGCTTTTCTCATATTAGCATTAGTTAAATTTAAGTTTATTGTGGCACTTGTTCCATTAAGTGCAACACTTCCAGTTGTTTCTGCACCAGCTGTCATTGTTTTTGTCCCAAAAGAATTTGATGTATCTGCCCCATAATATGCATAAGTTGCACTTATTACTAATCCTACTAAAGTTATTACTACTACAAGTAAACTAGTTATAGCTTTTTTCTTGTTTTCACTAGTCATTTATAACTCCTACTTTCCTACTATTAATTATACAAAATATTAAGCTATAAAACAAGAAAAAAGTAATCTATTTCAATAGATTACTTTTTATCATTTAATAAATTATCATTTTCAAAATAATTTAATTTCATATGATTTTTTACTTCTTTTAATGTTTCATTAGCTTTCTTATTAGCAATCTCAGTGCCTTTTTTTAGAACATTATAAACATATTCAATGTTATTTTCTAACTCTTTCTTTTTATCTCTTATTGGTTTAATTTCTTCACAAAGAATATTTGCTAAGAATTTCTTTATTACTACATCTCCTAAACCACCTTTTTTATAGTGACTTTTAAGTTCATTTAGTGATTTATATTCAGGTAAATACTTAGTAAAACTATCACTCTTACAGAATACATCTAAATAAGTAAATACTACATTACCTTCCACCTTTCCAGGATCACTTACTTTAATGTGATCTGGATCAGTATACATTTGCATTACTTTTCTTCTTATTTCTTCATCACTATCATCTAGATAAATACAATTGCCTAAACTTTTACTCATTTTAGTTTTACCATCTATTCCAGGAAGTCTTTTTGCATTATCACTATTTGGTAATAATTCTTTAGGACTAACCAAAGTATCACCATAGATACGATTAAATGAATGAACTATTTCTCTAGCTTGTTCAATCATAGGTAATTGATCTTCTCCTACTGGAATAGTAGTAGCTTTAAATGCTGTTATATCAGCAGTTTGACTAATTGGATAATTTAGAAATCCTACTGGTATAGATTCTTCAAAACCACGTAGTGATATTTCACTCTTAACAGTTGGATTACGATGTAATCTAGATAAAGTAACTAAATTCATATAATAGAATGTTAATTCAGTAAGTGCAGGTATTTCTGATTGAATAAATATATTTGTTTTATCTGGATCAATACCGCATGCTAAATAAAATAATGCGACTTCTAAAACATTACTTCTAACTTTCTCTGGATTATCAAAATTATCTGTTAGGGCTTGACTATCTGCTATCATAAGATATATTTCATCATACTCATTACTATTTTGTAATAGTACCCTATTACGTAATGAACCAACATAATGACCTAAATGTAATTTTCCTGTTGGTCTATCTCCAGTTAATATAATCTTTTTCATAATATCACCTACTATCCATTTTATTATATCATAATAAAATGAACTAGTGAATTATTATAGCACACTAGTTTTATTCATACAAATAAAAAAGATGCTTTAGCATCTTATAAATACTCTACTATTTTAATATTCTTATTTAGTTTTTCTATTAAATCATCTGGTTCATATTTAGAGAATATATCTACAAAATTAGAATGATCTAATAAGAACATATCATAATATTCAATAAATATATCTTGATAATTAGTTACTCCTAAATTCTTTAGATAATCAATATTTTCTCCTACTAATTTTTTATTCTTCTTAATTTCATCAATTAATTTCTTAGGAGAATTATTTAAGAAATCTGCAATTACTTCTTTATCAAATTCATATTTTTCTAAAAATTTCATAATTACATACTCCTTCTATAACTATCTATATCATGTTCTTCAGACTCATTATTAATATTATATACTTCATCGTCTAACAATGCTTTTATATTACTTGTATAGTCATTTACATTTTCCAAAGATTCCATATATTCTTTAGCATCTTCTCTAGATTCTTCTAAAGGAGCTGTATTAAATTCTTCTATTTCAGGTTCTGGTGCTGGTTTTGAGTCTGCCATATAACCATTAACATCTTCAATGTCATTTTCTAAAGATTCTTTTAATTCTTCAAAACTAGTAGTTTTAGCAAGTTCATCTAAATCAACTGGAGCAGTATCTTCTACTTTTTCATCTAAAAGTGATGCAACTGGATCTTCTTCATACATACTAGATGGTTCTTCTATTTTTTTATCTAGCACTTCTTTTCTCCATAATGATTCTTTTAAAATAAATGGTTTGTATTTTACTCTACTATCTTCTACTTCTTTATATTCTATTCCATTTTGAATACAATATTTAATTCTTTTATAGATATCTATAACATTATATGTAAGTGCTATAGGAGCATATCTATAAACATCTGTTTCATGTATTTCATCTAGAATATTAAAATCTTTAATCATTTCTTCAATAGGAACAGTTAATACTTTGATTTCATTTGCTTTAGTTATGACTACATCTTTACTCTTTAAAAATGCTAATTTTTCATTTAATTCATCTTCACTAATAAGTGCTAAAGAAGCTAAAAACTTTTCTTTAGCTTTTTTAGTTTCTTTTTCATCAAGATTTAATAATGCTAACTTCTCACTTAATGCCACAATAAAACCTCCTTAATATGCAATTAGTGGAACTTTTTTAGGATCTAATCCACTATTTAGTAATCTATCTATTGTATTATCTAAATCTTCTTTACTATATTTAATTAATATATTTGGATTTAAATATATATCAAAAGCATCTTTACCTACTTCTATTAATTTATTAACTTTACTAGAAAATTCTTTATCATATAATAACTCTGCATTATCAACAAATAAATCTAATTTAATACCCTTTTCTTTAGCATAATTAACATTATTTCTTAGATCTCTTTCATTATAATTAGCTAGTATCTTATCAATATCATTATTAGTAAAATCTAAATAATTAAATCCTAATTCACTTAATATATTAATTAATTCTTCTTTAGGAGATAATCTATGCTCTTCTTCTCTTACTGGTTCATCAATACTTTCTTTAGCTTCTGCAAATACCTCAGATATACTCTTTCCAGGATTTTCTGCCATCTTAACTTTATTTTCATAATCATATAAAGCATCTTCTGGGAACATTAATATCTTAGCAGCTTCTCTTTGCTCATCAGCATTAAAATCAAACTTTTCAAGTAAGCTAGTAATAGAATCTCTTGTAATATTTATATTACCATTTAATGCTAAATCAAATATTTCATTTAACCTAGATTGATTAGCTATTGCTTCATCTTTTCTTATTCCTAATTCTTCAATAGTTGCAATAGCGTTATTCATTTCATTTTCTATTTTAACTAATTCTTCTTTCGCACTTTCTTTTTCTTCTCTTACTTTACTAATAGTTCTAGGTAAACTTCTATTTACTTCATCACATAAACTCTCTGGATTAAGTGATATATTTAATTTATCTAAAACAAATCTAAAATCTTCATTTTTAATGCTATTTAAAACATTAACTAATCTTTCACCTTGACTAGCTAATACATTTTCATCATTACTTAAATTAGTTATTTTTTCTTGTAATGTTTCTTTTTCACTTTCTGATCTTACTTTAGTCTCTTCTGCTAATTTTCTTTCGCTTTCCATCTTAGAAAGTATCACACTATCTTCTCCACGAAGATTATATAACTTATCTAATAATTTTGTTATTTCTGAAGTTAACATTTTCATTTACTCCACTCCCTCTTATTATGTATAAATTATATCAAAGAGTAAAAGCTTTGTAAATATAAAAACTCTAATAAATAGCTAAAAATCAGCTTAACTATTAACTAGAGTTTTAATTTTATTTTTAATTCTTTGTATAGCGTTATCTACTTGTTTAGGACTTTTATTTAATATTTTAGCAATATCTTGATAACTAATCTTCTTTAGAAGTAATGTGAATACTTCATATTCATATGAAGTTAAAGATTCTTTTATATTAGATACTAATTCTTTATAATTTTCACTCTCCATCATATTCTTAAGAGGTTCATAATCTTCATTACTTACAAAATCTAATAGATTATAATCTTCATATACTGTATCTAAAGAATAAGTATCTTTAATAGCTTTATATTTATCTGTTTGATATTTTCTTAATATATTATTTATTCTTCTTTCAATACATAAAGTTAAAAATGTAGGTAAACTAGTGTCTTTATCTTCTTGGAAACTCCTAAGGCCATCACTAAACCCAACATTACATTCACTTAATAATTCTTGATAATCAATATTTAGACTTAATGCATACTTTTTATATTTATTCATAAGTATATCTATAATAAAACGATATTTATAAAATAATATATTTTTAGCATTTTCATCATCTTCTCTAAATAACATGATAAGTTCATAATCATTAGTGTTTTTTAGTTCATCTTCTTTATTATTCATTATCCATACCATATAAAAGAATAGCTGCTGATGCAGAAGCATTTAAACTATTAATCTTACCTTTCATAGGAATACTTACTACTACATCACAATTATCTAATACTATTTTACTTATTCCTTTTCCTTCGTTACCTATTACTAAAGCTTTTTTATTATTGTAAGAAATACTTCTGTAATCTTCTCCATCCATATCAGCCCCATATATAAAATAATTATCTTCTTTTAGTTTATTAATTGCATTAACTAAATTACTTACCATAATTATTTTTACATATGATATAGCCCCTGCTGATACTTTAACTACCGTATCATTAACATTAACTGATCTATCTTTAGGAATAATTATATTAGTGGCACCTACACACTCACAAGTTCTTATAATAGCGCCAAAGTTATGAGGATCTTCTAAATGATCTAATATAACTACAAAATCACTATCTATATCATCCATAGTATAATAATCATAATCATGCACTTCTATAACTATACCTTGATGATTACCACTAACCATCTTATCTAATCTTACTTTAGGAACAAAATCATATTTTAGATTATAATCATTTAATATAGGAATTAACTCTTTACTACTAATATATATCTTTTTTATTTTCTTTTTATCTAATTCTGCTAATACATTTCTTCCATAAACAAGCATACAAATCACCTATAGATAATTTTATCAAATATATTAAAAAATGTCTTTATTTTTATTATATTTATTGCTTTTTATTATGATTTATGTTATAAATAGTTTGAGCGAAAGCTCATGTAGTATTTATATATTCTATATTGAAATATAAGTATGCATATAAATAATATTATAAGCAATATTATTTAGTAGATATTTGAGGATAGAATATCATCGTCTATCGCGGATTTATAATCTTAAGTGTAAGTTATTCGTAAGAATTTCTGATGAGATGTTGGAAGTGATGTCCAACCAAATATCTATAAATGCCTACCAGTAATGGTAGGCTTATTTTATAGGGGGAATTATGGATTTTAAATATGTAGGTATTTTAGATGAGAAAATAGCTTTAAAGTGTGGAATATATGAGCATAGAAACAAACCAATTCTGGTTTATAAAGATAGAATAGATCATGTAATTGACCATCATTTAAAAGATTTTGGAAGTATAGATAATATAATGAAGTCATACAATAATATTCATAATATAATAAAAAAGCCTGATTATTATTTTTATAACAAAAAAAATAATAGCTTAGAATACTATAAAACTTTTGGTAATAATCTTTGCGTTGCAGTAAGAATTAATCCTGGTAAAGTACTAAAAGTAAGAAGTTGGTTTCCACCTAATAAAAATAAAATTGAAAACAGAAAGAAAAAGGGAGAACAAAAAGAAGGCTTATAAATATAACTTGCACAATAATACATTTTTCTATATATTATTTACGAGGTGTACTATGTTTAAATATTCCTTAGATAATAAAAGATATCATACTTTAAATTATTTTTATCGTACAAAATTTAATAATAAAGTATTTAAAGTTCCAATAGATGCTCATATGAGTTGTCCAAATAAAAAAGATGGTATTGGATGCATCTATTGCAAAGATAATAGTAAAGCTAATATTATTGATAGTAATAAAACTATTGAAGAACAATTTATAGATAATATAAAAATATTAGAAAGAAAATGGCCTAATAGTTTATATATACCATACTTTCAAAGTGGTACTAATACTTATGATAACTTAGATAATTTAAAAATATTGTTTGAAAAATTAATTAATAAAGATAAAGTAGTAGGTCTTGCTATTGCAACAAGACCTGATGCTTTAGATGATGATATTATTGATTATTTAGGTGATCTAAATAAGAAAACATTTTTAACAATAGAGTTAGGATTACAAAGTAGTAATCCTAAGACATTAGAATATATTAATAGAGGTCATGATGTTAAAACTTTTGTGAGTGCTGTAGAAAAGTTACATAAGAAGAATATTTTTGTAGTAGCACATATTATAAATGGACTACCTACAGATACTAAAGAAGATATGCTAAGTACTGTAAGATTACTTAATAAAATAAATATAGATGGTATTAAAATACATATGTTATATATATCAAAAGATACTATAATATATAATAGATATAAAAAAGATAAATTTCATATATTAGATAAAGATGAATATATAGATATTGTTATAGATGAATTAGAATTATTAGATCCTAAGATAGTTATAGAAAGAATAACAGGAGACCCTATAAAAGAAGAATTAGTAGAGCCTAAATGGTTATTAAAGAAGTTTGTAGTGTTAAATGATATAGATAAAGAAATGGTAAGAAGAGATACTTATCAAGGAAAAAATGTTGATAACAATTAAGTTATCAACATTTTTATTTAAAATCAAATGAATCTGCTATCTTTTTGGCATCAATACTTATATTAGAATTATCATTATCATGATAATTAAATCCATCAATAATAGCGTATTTAGTGTCTTTAAATACATAGTATATATATTCTTCAAAATCATCAAAACTAGCACTAAAATATATTACTTTATTATTTTTATTATTATCATATATAGTAAAATCTTTTATTTCTGTTTCTTCTAGTTCTAATCCCTTCTTAATATTACTTGCTACTTCATTAAAATCACTATAGCTTATACCATCATCATAGTAAGATACATCAATAAAACCACTCTTACCACTTAAATCAATATTAGGTACATAATAATATCCATTATTATCATTATCATATTCTTGATAATTATTAAGTACTTCATATATTACTTCTTTTTCTTTTACTGGATTATTATCATGAGAAGGTATATTCATAAGAATAATACCAATAAGCATTAATGATAATCCTACTATTAATAATATTAATCCTATTTTCTTATTATTATTTCTTTTTAAATTAAAGTAATATTCTTTATTTTTAACTTTAATAATATTTTGCATTAAATAAAATTTTAATCTATCATCAATATCACTTAATTCACTTCTTAAAGTATCTAAAGACACTGTATTATTCTTATCAAAAGCATTATATTTATTAAATACTTTCTTAACTTTTTCTACCTCTTCATCTTCAACTTTATTAGGATTATATTTTAAATCTATTTTATTACTACCTAAATCTACTTGATTTTTAATACTTCTTATTATTCCAATCATACCTAAGATAGCAAATAATAATGATAATGCATAATCACCTAAAATAGCACTTCTAAACTCTTGTGTACTATAGAATAATTTAAAATTAGCTAGTGTAATAACATGAAATTCTTTTAATATTAGTAAGTTAGGTATTATTACTAGAGTTGCTATAGTAATAGATATAAATGTAGTAATAGCTATTATTATAGGTAATTTGTTATCTACTTTACCTTTAAATAGTTCATATCCTTTTAATGAACAAATACCTACTATAAGTGCTAGTAATGACCATATCATATTAGCATATACATACATAAGTACCCAAGGTATAGTACCAACTAAGCCACCTATTAAAGCTCCTATTATACCAGTTATATAACTTTTATTTTCTTCCATATAATCTCCTATAAATAAATTATATTAAATATATAATTATTTTTCAATTAACTTACTATCACCATTAGTATAATCTATTTCTATACCATCTTCTACATTATAAACAAATATATTAAATTTAATTCCCCTACCATTATCTTCTACTGATAAAGCTTCCATTTCTACTCCTTTAGCTAGTAAATTACCTTCATCATATATAGGAGTAACTCTATATAAAACATGATTATTAGTATTTTTAATATATGTTGCTACTTTATTTTCGAATTCTAACATAGTAACAGCATTCATATGTCTTGTACAAGTTATTAAGTTCTTATTATTAGCGTTTTCTCCAGTTAACTGAAATCCAATAAGATGACATCTATTATATAAATATAATCCGTCTACATGATCATACTTAACTAAATGCCAACCAGTTGGTTTAACCATCCCAATACTTTCTCTTTCTTCTGTTGGCATTAAATCTACTCCTATATTAGCATAAGCTACTCCAGCTCTTCCTAATATATCTAGGTCACTATATCTTTCAAATGATTCAGTAGTTTTATCTTCTTCACTAAATTCTGGATTATTATTATTTATATATACATAATAATCTCCATTATATTCTGGTACTTCTAATATATCATAAGAAGGATAAGCAAAACTAAAAACAAAGTTATTTATTTCACTTTGATAACTATAATAAATTAAATATAAAATCAAAAATATAATAGTGGTAACTTTAAATTTTTGACCTTTTAATTTTCTTTTTCTCCTTCTTCCCATAATACACCTATTCTTAAGATTATTATATCATTTATATAACTATATAAATAAAAAAATTAGAATGTTATTCTAATTTTTGACACTATTATATGTTTTCTTTATTTCACTAGCTTCTATATTATTAACTTGATACCAACCATTTTCAACCATTTTTGTATAACATTTATCTTGACTATCTAAAGTATCAGTTAATCCGCTTTTAAGTAATTTTCTAATATCTTTATTAGATGACTCTAAAGTACCATGAATATATACTTCAATAGTGCTTTTTAACACTAATAAATAGTTTTCCATTAAAACATTATTACTCATGAGTTTTCTCCTTAAGAACACTTAATAATCTTTCTTTAGTTATAGAATGATTACTCTCTTCTTTTTTTAAGAAATCTTTTAACTTCTTATCTTTCATATTCTTAATAGTATCATGTAATATATTAATAATACTTATTTCATGATTAATAGCGTCTTCTAAATATAATAATTCTTTTTGTGTCATAACAATCCTTTCTAAGATTATTATGAGTAATTTTTAAGAAAATAAACTACTTTTTTATTAAATCACGAGAAATATACCACATTAGAAGTGATCCTAGAAAATTACCTATAATACATATAAATATAGATAAACTAAAAGTTCTTGCTACTCCTAAAGTAATGATATTAGCTATACAGTGTTGAAAACCACAGAAGATAAATAATGGAATACCATATATTATACCTAAAGATGTGTTTTTACGATACATAAATACCGCTATATACATAATAATTCCACATAATACTGATTTTATAAAGAATGATATTGATATATTATATGTAGCTACTTTACTTAATGCACTTACTACTATATCTTTATCTGCAAATGAATAAATATAACCAAATAAATAACCAAATAATAAGTTAACAACTAATATAATTAATAAATCTAATATATTTATTTTATCTTGAAATAAGAAACCACATTTACCTGTAAATAAGTTTTGTCCCATAAAGCATACTCCTAATAAGCCAAAAGCAAATATAACTGGCCCAATGGGATTACCTAACTTTAATAATGCATAATCTCCTAATGATATGAGTAAAGATGCTCCAATACTCTTACAAACTAATTCTATATACTTTTTCATACTACCTCCAATATCATTATAAACTAAAATGAGTGCTTTTGCACTCCTATAATTTTGACTTTAAATATCTTTCAAATGCTCTTAGTCCATAAGTCTTATTGTAGTAGTTAGGATATTCATTTAAGTGAGCTAGTACTATTTTAGCAGTAGTTACTACATCATCATTAGTAACATTAGTTAAATAGTTTTTCATACCATGCTCAAGTTCTATATTCATTCCATCTAAGAATTCTTCTTCTGTATAATAATTAAATTCTATTCCAAGTACTTCTTTTGCATATATTACATCTTTCATTTCAAACATAATAACCCCCCTTTAGTTTAATAAATATATACTAAAATTTAATACACTAGCAAATATTAACCATAATAAATATGGTATTTGCAAATAAGCACTTAATCTATTTATTTTATAAAAGCTAATGATCATAATAATAACTAATATTATTAATATAATTATCCATATAAATGAGAATAAATATAAATTATAAGTAAAGAATATAAAACTCCATAATAGATTAAATATTAATTGAATATAATAAATAAGTAATACTTTATTTTTATTATTATCATTACTTATACTAATAATATAACTAGATATACCCATTAATATATATAGAATTGTCCATACTATTGGAAAAACTATTTTAGGAGGAGAAAACACTGGTTTAATCATTTCACTATACATTGATGTATTAGTAAGAAGTCCAACTAAAGTGCCTAAACCTAAAGGTATAATAATACTTATAATTAAATCTTTTATATTTTTAATAATATCACCTAATTAATAATATGAAAAAAGAAGTGAATTATCACTTCTAAATAATTAAATCTACTATAAATCCAATTATTACACCAGTAAAATATATAATACTTATTATTAATATATTCTCTTTTATATTTTTATTAGTTTTAAATAATAAGAGTATTCCTAAGCCACTACCTGTAAGTAAGCCAGAAAGCATATTACCAACAGTTATTAAATCTTGTAAATATAACTCAGTTATAATAACACTACTAGCACAATTAGGAATA
>JAEEGL010713136.1_pt1 | contig 17161 bp, 13 predicted proteins | sample 9134231 | NCBI WGS metagenome assembly JAEEGL01 (sample SAMN16246548, study PRJNA631951) | gut metagenome | biome: gut microbiome; feature: rumen; material: fiber-attached | host: Bos | place: Iran: Karaj | collected 2018-10
AGGGCATTGCATACCATCGGTAGCAAGAACCCTGGCTTGCAGCACAATACGGACAGAACGGCGGTTCTGCACCACCGATGTACCATCCGAGTTTACAATATACGTCCTAATTGTCCCGAATTCAATATTTGCAGAACCATCTTCGAGCACACGGCACTCTTTGAACACGCTGCTCACTTTGTTGAGTTTGTTCATCCATGCCAAGGTATCTACCATCCATGGCGAGGGAGCAGCCTCATAGTATGACTCAACAGGAGCATCTGAGAAGCATGGTGACTTATCCTCAAACTGTGCATCCGTCCTTGACTTCGCCACAGCCTCCTCATAGCGTTTCACAGCCGTGCGGTATCTATTCATAGAAGCGTGCCATATCTCATCACGATACTGACGCAACGGTCCTCCAGATATAGCCACGCCATCACCTGGAGCACTTCTGTTATACGCATCCTCTATGCCCTGATTCTCAAACTTATAGTTATCGAGTTCCTTGCTGCCTATGCGTATGTTCGGCACAATGAAACGACTATGGTTGCCAGATACAGACGCCGAACCAAAGACACTGTTAATTATGAGGCTCTGAATGTCTTGCATACGCAGACTCATAAAGTACGCAGGTACAGGTTTCTGTTTCAACTGCACCATAGAATAGTTCAGTTCTTCCTTAAGAGTACGAAGAATAGAATCTGACTGTTCCGTCTGCGCCTTCAATCCGCTGCTTGCCATTAATAGCAAAAACGATGATAATAATATACGCATTTTTAAAGATTTGGTTTACTGAAGTTTCAGAGGTCATAAGGTTTGAGGGTCATCAGGTCGGTATTGTTAATCGCATTCTGAGCAAAAAACATTTAACCAAAGAACCTTAAACCTACAACTTGAACTATGCGAATAGTTGAATTAAACGATAATGAATAATGAAATTTGATGCAAAGGTAATACTTTATTTCCGAACACACAAAGCATTACATTTTTTTTACGAATTATTCATTCTGGTTGGCCACAACAAATTTTGCCACATAAATACGATAAATTTGTGGCAAAACAAAAGGTTTTTGTTTCCGCTCGGGTGGTTGTGGACGAAGACCCACCATTTTCTCTTTTTTCAAAATTGTCATATTGACAATTTGTCAACGAAAAAGTGACATTTTGTCACTTCAAGGGCAATGGCACGCTTGTTGCAACAAGTAGGGTGAGAACTGCGAGTAAGCGAGCGCCATAAGAACTTGCTCTCTATGGCCGAGCGAAAGCAGGTTATGCAGAGCCAAGGAGTTATCCAAGGTAATCTCAAACAACATCGTATAACTTAAAGTATAATTAGGAGGTAAAGATTATGTTGACAAGTTTGATGAGAACAAATGGTTGGTTGCCGACTATGTTCGAAGATTTCTTTAACACTGATTTTATGCCTCGTGCCAACACTACAGCACCTGCCGTAAATGTGAAGGAAGATGAAAGTGCCTACACGATGGAGCTGGCCGCTCCGGGCATCAAGAAAGATTATTGCCGAGTGAACATCAACGACGACGGCAATCTCTGCATCGCCATTGAGAACAAGATGGAGCACAAGGATGAGGACAAGAAGCACCACTATCTGCGCCGCGAGTTCAGCTACTCCAACTACGAGCAGAACTACACGCTGCCGGAGGATGTGGACAAGGAGGGCATCGCCGCAAAGGTGGAGAACGGCATCCTGACCGTCACCCTACCGAAGGTGAAGAAAGAGGAGAAGAAAGCCGCCAAGGCCATTGAGATTTCATAGCATCATATATCAATCAGCAAGCGAATGGGAGCAGTTCCGCCATGGGGCTGCTCCCATTTCGCTTGTATAAAGGCATGTTTTTATGAATAAAACTTCATCCAAATCATACTGAACATAAAGAAGCCCTATGACTTCCTTGGCCTTGCGACAGCATCGTTTTTTCAATCCCAGATTATCATTGATTCATCCAGCATTATACGTTTGGCTTCACCTCGCTTACCTGTGATGTAATAGTTTCTGGCAAGCCTGTCATCAAAGTTGGCGACAAAAGCCTCACGTATCCGTGCACATTTCTCATTGATGCTATTGCTGCATGGATTCGTAATTTCCTGTATACTCTGTTCCTGCTTACTCCGGCCACCGATAGGATTCATTTTCAGATATATCTGTAGCAATTCAGAATAATAATCAGACAGTTCCTTGAAACGTATGCCTTCAGGATGTCGTAGAAAAAGTAGGAAAACCGATTTAGGCAATACGGCTAGTTTTATCTCCATATTGTCGTAATCTTCCAGGAATAATCGAAAATCCTTTGTGATACGCAACCTGCTCAACTGTTCACCAGCATCGATGATGTCATGGAGAAACATCGTATTGACACCTCTGTTACGAAGAGCATTAATCCGCTCCTTGATTTCCTTGATTAACGTCTGAGACTGTTGGTCAAAATTACGATCTGCGTAGTCCTTGTCTTTATAGCTTTCATCGGATTCCTCTGGTGGGGCTATTGAAAAACGTGTATACTCCTTCCTGCTATGATCTATTAATTCGCAGTCATTCTTCTCAACACGTCTAGATTCAAGTTTATGATAATGACGGCTTTGACGTATAGCTACCCGCTTAACCTCCTTCGCAATATTATTGAAGGTTCTTTTTAGTGGAACAAACCATTTGGTCGTGATGGTGATTGATTGCAATACCGCGTTGCCATCGTCATCCTTAACTGGTATGTCAAGGGCAAAGACGATGGAAGGTTCGATTATGCTGTCCTTAGCGATGAAATCAGCAAGTGAGGGTATTTGGGTGACTTTGTTTTTCCTTTCATCTTCTGAAAGATAGGGAGCGTTATAGCAAACGGCTTTATTTGCAATTATTGGAAGATAGCAGAAATCAAAACCTTGGCTGAGAAATGTTTGAATCACCCACTCATAATTTTTCCGAATAAAGTGGTTGAGCTTCTTGTTGTATGATGGCTCAACATAGATAGCCTGCCCTTTGACTGGAACAAAAGGTATATTACTAAATGATAGTTCTTTTTCCATATTACATGATGATGAGTTGATGCTATTTTGTAATCACCAATGAAAAGGAATTGCTCACCTCGATGCCCTGTCTCCCTGAGGAGCGCAACAGCTCTATAAAGCGCTCTTTCTTCTCATTTATGGTCTATCCAATAGTTTTTTACAAAGGTAAGCAAAAGTTGGCTCATATCATGGTACATGTACAGATTTCTTTGCTATATTATCTTGAGATGATGGTGATTGGCATCAACCAAATCCGGTTTCAGGTTGTCTTTCATTTCAGTATCCCTTTGATGGTAGCATACGACGGTTTTTTCCTGAAAATCTCCACATCGCTGAAGCCCGTCTGTTCCAGCATATCTTTCAACTGCTCGGGAGGATAGACGGTCATCCCATCAACGACATTCGTCCACACCGAATCACCTTCTATCACTTCCAGCATGATGGCAAACTGCCCGCCGGGCTTCAGCACCCGTTTTACTTCCTGGAAGCACTTAGACAGATTGGGCCAGAAATAGACGGTTTCCACGGCCGTCACTACATCAAACTTCTGTTTCTCCCACGGCAGGCTGTCCGCAGAACCTTGTTCTACAAACACCTTACTGCCCAGCACCCGTTTGTTCACATTCCTCGCCTTAGCGACACTCTCTGCTGAGATGTCTATACCATAGGCTTTTCCTTCAGGGCTTCTCTTGAGCAGACGCTTCAGCGTGGCACCACCGCCACATCCGATGTCGAGCATTGTCATCCCATCACGGAACACGACGTGGTCAAGTCCCCAGTTGGTGAGCGGGGCATGGCCGAAGTTCATGAAGCGCAGCATACATCGCCCGAGGAACCCCTCGGGACGCGCACACTGACTGAAAAAATCTTTGAAAATATTCTTCATACCTTAATCCTATAATAGTTGATAATCTTTTGCTGTAAAAGTATATTGCATTGGTCTTATTTTCGCCACAAAAGTATATAGGATTCAGGAAACAGGCAATACTTAAAAATTGGTAATTTTAGGCCATGGGACCATCTGTTCAATAATTTTTCTATATCATATATTCTTACGAAGACAGGCTTATTCCATCTCGTTGATTTCATCGGAGGAGACACCACGCTCACCCATTTCCCTGGCATAACGGCGCAGGCCTTTTATGATGCTGCGGCTCTTATCAATCTGAATTTCTACTGTCTTTGACATGTTTTTGATGGTTTTATAGTTGAAAAAAAGGAAAAAAGTCATTTGGGATCACAGCATATCCGACAGCGCGGAAATATTAAAAGCTCTTGACTGACAGTAACCCAAGGAACTGCAATCCAAGGAGCATACATCAGTTAAGAGCTATATGACATTGCAAAAATAGCAAATAAGTTAGGGATTGTCGTTTAATTCTTTCAGCCATTCAATCAAGGGACGCGTCAATCACGGGGACGGGGAAATTGATACGTTTTTTCAATTTCCTTTTGTAGAATGAGAAAAAAGAATTAGATTTGCAAAGTAATTCGATTGTTATGGCAAGAAAGGCGAGAAGGCATAGTAATACCGGCATCTACCATGTCATGCTTCGTGGGATAAACCGACAGGATTTGTTTCATGAAGAATCAGATTACCTTTTCTTTTTGGAAAGGCTTCGTCTTCTTGCTCATCCCCAAAACGAGAAAAATGAACCTGCATCACCATTGTGTGACATCTACGCCTATAGCTTGATGACCAACCATGTTAGTGTCATTCTCGCTACGAAGGAGAATGAACTATCTGATGTTGTCAAGCCTTTGGCAATATCTTATGCCCGTTACTACAACACCAAGTATTCCAGATGCGGGTATCTTTTTCAAGACAGGTTCAAAAGCGAGCCTGTGGATGATTTCAATTATGTGGTCACACTCTTCAGATACATTCACCAAAATCCTGTGAAGGCTGGAATTGTTGAAGCTGTTGAAGAATATCCTTGGAGCAGTTGGCATGATTATTTGTCTGACAAAGGCCGTGTCAATACCATCACCGAGACAAGCTTCATGCTCGAACAAATAGGGATGGATGATCTGTGCAGGCTGGTTAGTGAATCTGTTGACGACGACTGCTCCTCTCTGGAAAAAGTTGACACACCGTCTGACTTGGAAGTGACGGAGATGTTGTTGGAAGAATGCCATGGGATGCCCATCGAAAGGATTTCATCTCTCCCCAAACAGGATAGGGACAAGATTCTCATTTCCGTTTTGCAAAAAGGAGCTGGAATCAGACAACTGTCCAAACTTTCAGCAGTTGGCTTCAGCATCATAAGAAGACTCAAAAACGTATCAAATTCCCCGTCCCGTGATACACAGGGAATGTCTAAAGACTGCATAACATACGAGGGTGATACAGTCGATGAACTTACCGCAGACTTTCAAGGTGCAGTGGATGACTATCTGAAACTATGTGCAGAGAAGGGCGTGGAGCCAAGGAAGCCTTATTCTGGCGTTCTCAATGTTCGCTTGACCCCAGAGATTCATAGCAGCGCGGCAATGGCAGCCAGCAAGGCTGGCATTACCATCAACGCGTTCATCAGAAATGCTGTTGCAAAGGCATTGGGCATGACACTTTGAATTTTCCTATTTTCCGCATAATTTTGTCGCAAAAAAATCATTCCCTTATAAATAAGTCATTTACAATCTACTAAAAGGCTGTTTTGGGACACCTGATTTCGATGTGTCGGCTGGTTTTGAGGGGCTAACCAGCAGGATATCCTGCCTTGGCAGACACCAAATGATGAAGTTTGATGATGAGGCCATAGCATACGACAAGGTACTTGCGAGCAGTGAATTCCCATATGGTAATGTGGGGAAATGCCAATCAAATAGTTATAGCGAACCTATATTTTTTTAATTATTTTTCATAACTTTGCCCCCGTGAAAGTAAAAACGAGACTATTCATATTGCTCGCTGCACTGACATATGTTGTCGGCTTGTCAGCTGTTGGCGTTCTCGGTAATGGGAATACCTGTCCCATTCTTGAGATGCAGGTTGACAGGCTTCCAAACCTCCATGTGCCACGTACAGGACACGCTACGCTCTGTGTCAATGGCGAAGTGATGGTTATTGGAGGCCATACCTCCGGATTCGTTCCTACGGCTACGGCAGAGTTTCTTGTTGGGGGCGAGTGGAAATTGCAACCGCTGGTCTATGCACACGACCAAGGTTTGTTTGTGCCGATGAAATCGGGAAAATTAGTGGTTGCAGGCGGACATGAACAACCACTTGGCATTGGGCAGACGTTCCCGTTGGAAATCTGCTATCCTGGAACTCAAGTTTTCGAAGGTTATGGCTGTCTGGAACGGAAACGCTGTATTGCTCAGGGACTGGAAATGGACAGTGGAAAGGTGGTCATCACCGGCAACTGGTATGCCGATGACGACGTTGAGTGCTTCTACGGCAACAGGATGTGCCAGAAAGTGAAGGATGTCACACAACACCGCTCCCAACCATATATTCTACGAACGGCCAAGGATAATGCCATCATGTTCAGTGATCACGACAACTATGGTCATACTTTTGACACCATTGTGATTGACCGTCTTCGTGGAGAACCGTTTGTTGAACCGCTGCTCCAAACGTGGCGTCCTTATTTTCCCCAAAGTTGTGGCCATATTCAGGATGGGTTCATCGGTGATGAAGACCACGGAGAGTATGCTTATCTGCTTTTAGGCGTCAGAGACGATGGCCAGATGGCTCTTCTGAAGGTGGAAGGTGAGCGGTTCTCGCTGTTGCCTACTGCCTGTCCTGTCCCGATGCGCAGCAAGTGGGGTGCTATCGTCTACTTCTCGACGGTGATTGCCGACCGCAAGGCTCAGCGTGCGTACATTGCTGGCTATGGTGTCGACAAAGGTGACCATCGCCTATATGTACTCTGTATTGACTATGGTCGGACTCCCGCAGCCCTGTCAATCTACCACTCTGGACCGCAGGACAGCATTGGTTGCTATCATCCGGTTCTGACTGCCGATGGCGACTTGCTGATGGCTGGTGGCATCTTTTTTCCGGAGCCAAGTAACTACACGCCGGCTGCCACATCCCTGCTGCTGCGGGTAGGCAAGCGTCATCCCGGGTCGCCTGCCACAGTTTCCGCGTTCTGGACTTGGTGGCCTTGGATGATATTGTTGCTGGTGGTTGGGCTCATCGTTTTATTGTTTTGGCTCCGAAGAAGGAGCACCGTAGATGCTGAGGAGACAAAAGAAGCAGATTCCATCGAAGACCCTGCTGCCGATGAAATGCTTCTGCAACGTATATGTCGGTTGATGGAAGAAGAGCAGTTGTTCCTCAATAGTGAACTGAAAGTGGCTGATGTCGCGTCCTTGCTTGGTACTAACATCAGCTATGTTTCCACCTGCATCAACCAGAAGAAGGGCTGTTCGTTCATACAGTTCGTAAACGGATACCGTGTCGAGCATGCCCAGCAACTGTTACGCAGGTATCCCGACAAGAAGATTTTTGAGGTATGGGCGGCCTCGGGATTTGCCAACGAGACATCTTTCTTCCGTACCTTCAAGGCCGTGACAGGCCTCACTCCTAACCAGTGGAGAGCACAAATCGACTGACAATTCGCAAATTGTTAGTGTATTTACGAGAATTGTAAGTCCTGTTTCTTCCTTTTCCACTACATTTGGGCTGGGATTGTTCTTTCAATTCCATGGAATGTAGTATGTAGATAACCCAAGATCAACACAATTATTTCAAATGATGAAGAAACAGCTTATTATCCTTCTTCTCTGCCTGCCCTCACTCGGCATGTGGGCACAGAACGCCATTGCTGTCCATCAGCAGGACGGGAATGTGGTCAAGTTCGCTTTCGAAGAAAAACCCGTGGTGACTTATGTGGGGGATTGTCTTGTCCTCACCACTACAAAGACCATGGTCGAATACCCCATCTTCCTATTGAAGAAAATCAGCTTTGACGTGGAAGATGTTGCTGAAGCCATCCCTGAGGTGAAGGCTGACGCACAATTCAGTTTTCGTGGCGAAACACTCACCATCAGCGGTGGCGAACCCTTTTCGCACGTTTACCTTTATCATCTGAATGGAACGATAGTGGGGCGTTATCAACTTGATTCCCAGGGCTACGCCACCATCCATGTGTCGGGCTTGAGCCGAAGCATCTATATCGTAAAGACCAATGGTTTCACCTTTAAATTCCGCAAGTCATGAAGAAACTCTTGTCCCTTCTTATAGTTGCACTCTTTGCGACGAGCGCCGTAGCCGACGACATCAGTCCAGAAGAGGCTCTGCAGATAGCACGCCAGTTTGCCAACAGTCCTTCGACGCAGCAATTGTCGCGCCGCAAGGCACCTGCCAAGCCTGTTTCGCCGCAGATGGCCCATGTCATGCGTTCGGAAGAATCGCAGAAGGATAATGTATATGTCATCAACCTCGGCAACGACCAAGGCTTCGTGGTCGTGGCGGGTGAGACGGGAGCGGAAGACGAAGTGCTCGGCTATTGCGACCACGGTTCCTTCTCCTATGATGACTGCCCCATACAGCTGAAGGACCTGCTGGAGAGTTATTCTACTGCCGTTGACACCCTGCGACGCAACCCGGCAATGGCCGCACCCCGCCGGGCTGTTGGTGCATGGCCCAGCTACATCGGTTCCATAGTGGTTGGACCATTGCTCACCACCATCTGGAATCAATGGGGACCCTACAACATCTATTGTCCGGCGGGTTGTCCGACGGGATGCTACCCGACAGCCCTGGCCCAGTTGATGAACTACTGGCAGTGGCCAAAGAAGACGATTGGAACGGTGGGTGGAGAGGACTTCTCCGGCCATGTGTACGACTGGGACAACATGCTTGACAACTACTGGTTGGGATACAACGATGTACAGTCTGAGGCTGTGGCGCATCTGATGGCCGACATTGGCAAGGCCTTCGGCACGATGTATGCACCTGAAGGCAGTCCTACCCAATTTGTTTTTCAGCCACTGATAGACATTTTCGGCTATGAGCCGGGCATCCAGATGGTACAAGGGCTTTCAGCTGCCAATCTTGTGGGTTATTTGAGATCCGAACTTAACGAGCTTCGTCCCGTCCTGTATTGCGGCTCTCCGGATTTTGAATCGACGGGTTCCCATGCGCTTGTGTGCGATGGCTATACTGACAGGGACTTCTTCCACTTCAACTACGGCTGGGGTGGCTCCTGCGACGGTTTCTACAAGAATGCGCTGGTTTCTAATTATGCATGTAATGCTTTCATCTTCACCGGTGTACGTCCCTACAATGCCGAGTACAAGGTCATCGACGGCATCAAGTACGGACTGCTGACGAACGGCACGGCAGAGGTGATTGACTACACGCTCGGCGCAGGTGGAAAAGATAACGGCGACGTCACGATACCATCGGTGGTGACCGACGACGAGGGCAAGGAATACCGTGTGACCCGCATCCGCAGTCTCGCTTTCTATGCAAAAGGTAATTTCAACAAGATTACCATTGGCGACAACATAGAGACCATCGACCGGAATGCGTTTATCATGAGCAATGTCTACGAAGTGGTGTTTGGCGACAAGGCGAAAGAGATTCCCGATAATGCCTTCGAAAATGCAGGCGTCCGCAAGTTGACCATCGGAGCCTCTGTCAAGCGTATTGGAAAAAGGGCCTTCAGGATGTGCAATGTCGGTGAGATTACCTGCAAGAGTCCGGCTTTCGAGGTGGACGACGAAGCATTCTACAACAACACCGGCCTCGATACGGGCGAGTGGCTCAGCCATATTACGAAGTTAGGATGGCGGTCGTTTTTCATGTGCTACTTCTTGAATAACCCCAACTTTGAGAACTTGGAGGAAATAGGCTCAGAGGCATTTTTCACCTGTTTCTTTAAATTGAATGACGGTCGGGGTGACGCTCAATTTACCATTCCACCCAAGTTGAAAAGCATCGCGCCCGACGCTTTCAAGAATTCCGTCGGTCTGTGGTGGTTCTATGTAAGGGACAATCCCTATTTCTACAAAGGTGTCCAACCCTATCTGCTCAACAATAGCGGTACAAGTTTGCTGATGACGGTCACTGACCCATTCTACTTGATAGGAAAATCTGATGATTGGTACCCCCTTCCCGAGACTTTGGTCAAATTAGAACCTGGATGTGTCTGTGGAAATACAAGTGCTAATATCGTCATCCCCAACACTATAGTTGAGATGGAAGGTGCTTTCAAGAATTGTAGCAAGTACTTAAATAATATATATATCAGGGCCGACATTCCTCCCGTCATCTCTGACTCAACATTCAACGAAGAAATTTTCAAGAACAGCAGGCCAACGTTATATGTACCCAAGGGTAGCCGCGAACGTTATGCCAATGCTCCCGGCTGGCGACGTTTCAGGTCTATTCTTGAGGCTTATGAATGGGCAAGTTATTATCCAGACGACTATGAGCCCACACCACCGCCAGGCCGCCAGTACGACATGGTGGTCAACAGCACAGACGACAACCAGCAGCGCATGCACATCCCCGTCAGCGAGGTGAGCAGTATGGAGATTGCCGACGACGGACAGCACGTGGTCATCAAGCGCAATGGCAAGGACGACTATACGACGACCGTTGCAGCCATCGACAGCATCACGTGGAGACCGGGCTTCGTCTATGAGAACGCCGAGGTGTTCGACCTGAACGACTCTACGCTCACCGCAGAGGCCCAGAAGTGCAAGGTGACGTTCAACAGCACCTGTATCGACGGCGACGTGCAGCTCAGCATCCGCAATGGCGTTCTGAAGCCTGACGTCACTGATGGCGTCACCCGCGGCATCACCGTGGACCTGAACCTGTCGGACGGCACCCACGAACTGACCGGCACCGCCGACATCGTCATACCCATACAGCCCTACGCATGGGAAAAGGTGAACGCGGCTTACTACAACGAGGTGGAAGGCTGCTGGGAGCCTGTCTGCTTCAAGTACGACGAGTCAAGCGGAACGGTGACCATCACCACCAACCATCTGTCGATGTATTCCGTCTTCTTCATCAAAGACGACTTCTCCTGTCTTGCCAACCTCAACTACTGGGGCATGGCTCCAGACCTGTATGAAATAGATGAAGCCATCAAGAAACTGTTGTACATCGTGTCCTCCGACGACCCTGATGCACAGATGGTGAGGGAGTTCAAGGATGAGATGTCCTTTTGGCAGAGTGTCGGGCTGGATGGCCTCTACAGCATCGTCACCAGCATCTCAGAACCCCTGCTCAACTTCAAACCCGAGGCCCTGGACAACGCTGTCAACTACATGGGCTACCTGGGCACGGCGATGAGCATACTCGACGTGGTGGGGGCTGACATCAAGGGCGACGACGTGGGAGTGCTGAAAGGTACGCTGAGCACCGTGCTTAGCTATTCCGGTGGACAGATGGCATCGGCCATCGGAACACCCATCATGTCGGCCTGCATGGGCACCGTGGCCTTCATCGGCATCGCTCTCGACAAGCTGAACACCTCTGTCCAGGAACATAAGCGTGACATGTTCCGGGCAGCTTATCGTTACTACTACAGCAAGGCAGGCAATCGTGCGCTCCAGGCTGACTCGAAGTACCCCATGAATCAGGAGAATCCGAACGGCTACCTACGCACGCCAAGGGACTGGTACAACTATTTCTACCCGATTTTCGCTGAGGGAAAGATGTCGCAGGTGGAACTCGAGGCGTTCATAGAATATGCGGTGAAGAGATACTGCGACCGCTTCTGGGAAGACAACGAGGCAGTACGCACCTGGTGTTATGAATGGGCGAAGACGCAGGGACTGTCAAGCTATATGTGGATCAGCGAGGCCGACATGCAGCAAATCAGCGACGAATATTATGCCGACCTGATAAACGGCGATTTGGTGAGCGTCATCCTGGCCATCAGGAACAACCTGAAAGTGGAGGCCAGCAACCGATATCATAAGGCGCTGGAACGTGTGGCGAACATAGTCAACACACAGTACAAACTGCAAATCAGCGACTCGTCGAAACCTTCTGACGGCAAGTCGAAATATGCCGGGTGGCAGATGCGCTTTGCTGAAATCCCCGGCAGCATAAGCAACGCCAAGGAGTGGATGTGCACCATCGGCGATGACGGCACGGCCACCTTGGGATACTTCACCGTATTTGCCCTGCTGCAGAACGAGATGCCCTTCAATGTGGTGCTCGTCGACCCCAAGGGCATAGAGCGGAAGATGTGGAGTTTCCAGATCTCGGAGCATACCGGCAAGCGCGGCTTCAAGGTGGATCTGGCCAAGAGCGGCGTGGAGGTGGAGGTTCCCAAGCTCATTGACCTGCAACTGACCTACGAGCCGGACCGTGTGGTTCTGCCAATGACGCTCGATGGCTTCACCTATGAGTACGACTTCGACAACAACCTGTACAAACGCCCGCACCAGTCACAAACGGCGATAAATGTCCCGCTCGACAATTCGTTCAACAAGCGAGCACGCTTCCAATACGAAATCGAGAGGTTCTTCAAGAACCACGACTTCATCACGGTTGACGGTGCCGGCCATGTGAAGATTGGCGACGACATCGTCGGAACGATGACGGGCAACGAGGGAACGGGCACGTTCACCATCAACACCAGTCACCAGTTTGTGGAGAAGACGAAGGAAGAGTTCGTGAATAACTTCAATAAACTCTTTGGCGATCAAGGTGACTTACTGGGAATCATCAACCTGCTGAACGGTACGATCAAGCACAAGATAGACTGTGAGTTCCATCTCGTCCGCAATGAAGACAACACCTATACTGTGACCTTTACCGGTACCGGCACGTTCAACTTCAGCGCAGAGAACGTAGCCTTGATAGAGAACATAGACTTCTCTTCCCTTTCATATGGTGAGAATCAGAATATAACGGTAGATGACATCAGCACCGCCATATCGGAAGCTGACGGAAAGGTGACACTGCACTACGTCGTGAACCTATAAGCGCCTCCAATGCCATCGAATCACGGGAGCCGGTATTTGGTTGAAGAAAATTATTGCTAACCTTGCGACAATTTAAGGTGTCATAAAAGCAGAATCAGTATTTTAAAATCATAAGTGTCCACTAAAACTTTTTGAACCATAGGCAAATCAAGGTCGGAATCCTCGCTTGGATTCCGACCTTATTGTTACCTTTTCTGTATTCCGCATACTTTTGTCGTAAAAAGTCATCCTCTAATAAATGAGTCATTTACAATCTATCAAAAGGCTATTTGGGAACACCCATTGTGGAAAACAGGTGGGATACTTGAATCAGCTTATCTTTGGAAGGTTACAGCAAAACGTGCTGTCGGTAGTAAATTGCCTGCAGGGGCATGGGTAGAAATTGTTAAAAATGGCACATCAGCTCCTCCAAATCAGAGAGAGATTACACAAGCCATTGAAAGCAAATATGGAATTAAGATCCCAAATGGAACACCTACGTCTTGCTTTGAAATGATTAAGGCTAAATAAGTGTTAATCATCTTATTAAGATTGATCATGAATCACGGGGAAGGAAGAATTTGAACCATAAAACCTGATTTTGCCGTTTTGCGGGAAAATGGCGGAACAGTAGGGAAAGGGAAAAGGCGGAGGACCTGTTTTTATCGGGGTTTCCGCCTTTCATAGCATAATCGGGGTATGATGGTGCTTGCAAGTAAGAGTAAAGGATAATTTCCAATTTTGATGCAGGATGTTGCACGACAAGCTTGAATTTAGATGAATCTATCGGAAATCAAACGTCTTTAGGCTGAAAAAGTGGCATGTGTGCCACTTTTTCAGCCTAAACATTTACGGGTCAGACTATTGACAAGTATCTTCTTCATCTTCAAGAGGCTTTTGTCATCAAGAAGGCAGAGCGTTTTGATGTGAAGGGAAGGAAATACATAGGTACTCTGTCGAAATATTACTTTGAGGATTTGGGCATCAGAAATGCATTGATAAACTTTCGCCAGCAGGAAGAGAACCATATCATGGAGAATGTCATATACAATGAACTATGCTTGCGTGGCTATCAGGTAGATGTCGGCCAAGTCGAAGTTCGGAAGAGAACAGAAGATGGAAAGCAGGAGAGAGTGCGCCTTGAAGTGGACTTCGTGGTCAATCAGGTAAGTCAGCGCTACTATATACAGTCAGCCTTGACCATCCCGGATAAGGAGAAAGAGAATCAAGAAACTCAATCGTTAGTAAACATTGATGACTCTTTCAAGAAAATTGTCATTGTGAAAGACAATATCAAGTCTTGGCGCAATGAAAAAGGCATCCTGATGATGGGTCTGATGGATTTCTTGCTTAATAAGAATAGTTTGGATTTATAGCATACGGCATGATTTTCTCATACAACCAACTTTTTCCTGCCTTCGCCCTGGATGGGCGTAACAGGTGATGTTTATGAAGACATGAAGGACTTAAGAGTGGCAAAGATTATCAAGTAAATTCCAATTTATCGAACGATAAACAAATACGAATATGAAAAAAGTTATTGTAATATCTACGAGCCTTAGACGGGGTTCAAACAGCGATATGCTCGCTGATCAGTTTGCAGCAGGAGCCAAGGCTGCCGGTAATGAGGTTGAGAAGATTTCTCTTGCAGGAAAGGACATTCAGTTCTGCAAGGGTTGCTTCGGGTGTCAAAAATTAGGTCGCTGTGTCATCAACGACGATGTGAACGACATAATGGCCAAGGTGCTGGAGGCCGATGTGGTCTGCTGGGCTACACCTATTTATTACTATGAGATGAGCGGTCAGATGAAGACCCTCATAGACCGCATGAATGCTATGTATTCCCAGGACTATCAGTTCCGTGATGTCTATCTGCTCTCGACGGCAGCAGAGGAAGAGGAACAGACTCCGAAGCGTGCCGAGACGGGTTTGACAGGCTGGATAGACTGCTATCCCAAGAGCCGCCTGGCTGGTACGCTGTTCTGCGGAGGTGTGAACGAAGCCCGCGAGATTGAGGGTAATCCGAAACTGCAGGAAGCGTTTGAGTTAGGAAATAACATTGGTTAGAACAATGAACATAGAGGACTATCGCGAGTACTGCCTATCGTTAGGCGAAGACATTGAGGAAAAGCTGCCTTTCCAGAAATTCAAGAACGGAGAGGGCGTATTGGTGTTCTATGTCATGGGCCACATGTTCTCGTTTTTCGATTGCAATGATTTCACGGTCATCTCGCTGAAATGCCAGCCAGAGCGCATCGAAGAACTGAAAGCACGCCATGAGTGTATCGGCAATCCATACAACGAATCGCCCAAACATTGGATAGGTGTCAACCCTATGACGGCACCTGATGAAGTGTTGAAGGATCTGACACGGAACTCTTACGAGATTGTAAAAGCGAAATACACTAAGAAACCGCGAAAAAAGGTATAACGACTGGGGATTATCCCTCTATGGCCTCTATGTAGAAACTGACGGGACGGAATCCGTCGTTGCAGCTTATCATGGCACTCATGGGGTTCTGCATCCATCCGTCAAAGAAATTTCCTTCGCCCCGGGCCAACGACTCAACGAACGGCCGCATAGAGTCCCAGGCCGAGGGACACATGCCCTCGGGACAATGACCGTCAACAGATACCCATTGCTGCCCCATCGTGACATCACACGTATGTTCGATGGGGTTTTCATATTGCGCCATCAAATCGTCATAGACAGTCTGACGCATGGCTGTGATACGGACTTTCTTCATATTTCGCAAAAAGCAAACATAATGTCATTTCCATCTTGAGGATGCAAAGTTACGAAAAAAAATCGAAAGCGGTAATGGCGAACACCTTATTTTAATATTATATAACGAAGTAAGTTCTATTTACACATGAAGGTTGCGTCCATGTGCATGAAGCTATTTGCGAGATTTGATGCTTATTCTTGTGTACTTCAAAAAAAATGACTATCTTTGTGCCAACATTTATTAATGTTAACTTTTCAGGTTGAAGCCAGACTCATAGTATGATAGGAAGAATCATCTTCTGCTGCCTGCTATTCTCGCTGAATGCAGCAGCCCAGAAAGAGAACACAATAGACAGCCTAAGCACAGAGGCCGTATCAGCTAGCCTAAGCGCAGGGGCCGTATCTGCTAAGACTATTGACAGCCTAAGCGCAGGGGCTGTGTCAGCTAAGGCTGATACCACCCGCCACCATACCATCAAGACCCGTTTTCAACAGCTGCTGCGGTTTCTGGACAAGAAAGCCCATTCTGCCGTTGATCCCCACTATATCGAGGTGCCCGCCAAGCCCTGGAGGATTATCCTGCGCCTCAAGGGGAGCCTGGTTGATGTGGACTATTATAACGGTGCAGACTTTCCTGAGACTAATGAGCGCGCAGAATGGCAACTCCACTTCAGGCCGCCTGTAGCTACCTCTGTAGGCATCTGGGTGGGCTATCGTGGAACGGGCCTCGGCTTTTCCAAGTCGCTGACCAAGAATGCGGGGCGCAACTTCACATTCTCCTCCACCGGTGCCAAATACGGTATCAACTTCCGACTGACGACTTTCGAGTCAGAAGATGCCAAGTTCGCCGGCAAATCATACAAGGACGGCATAGCCGAAATGCCCCATGACACAGCGTTCCACATGCCCAAGCCCGTATCGATAACCTCTATATACCTCAACGGATACTACGTCTTCAACGGTCGTCACTACTCACAGGCAGCCGCCTACAATCAGTCTGTCATTCAGCGCCGCTCAGCAGGCTCACTCCTGGTAGGTGCCACGTGGTATATGTCTTCATTCGACTATAACGACATCGCCAACGGCTTTTTCATGATATTGGGCGATGGCATAAGCCGCATCAAGGTGCATCAGGCAAACATCGGTGTCGGCTACGGCTTCAACTGGGTACCGCTGCGCGGGCTTGTCATCAATGCGATGGCCATGCCTACCATCAGCGTCTATAACCGCGTGAAGGTTTACAAGTATGACTTCAACTACTGTCTGGCTCCCCCTGAGCCTGTTGACGACTATGGAGAGTGGAACAAGGAGACGAAGACCTGGGCCAACGGAAAAGAGGACAAACCCATAACCATGCTAAAGCCAGGTGCCAATGACATCTATTATTGGAACGAAAACCCAGAGACGAACTATAGCGCCCTGCGTTTGAACGTTGACGTTCGCGTCGGCATTGCATACAACTGGAGCAATTTCTTCATAGGTCTTCAGGCGCAGTTCAATAATTTCATCTATAGAAAAGATGAAAGCAAAGTCAACGTCTTC
>JAEEGL010863509.1_pt1 | contig 17161 bp, 6 predicted proteins | sample 9134231 | NCBI WGS metagenome assembly JAEEGL01 (sample SAMN16246548, study PRJNA631951) | gut metagenome | biome: gut microbiome; feature: rumen; material: fiber-attached | host: Bos | place: Iran: Karaj | collected 2018-10
CGCCGCGTTCTTCACGTTCTTTCCGAGTGCGCGGGCAACCGAACCGATCATAGCCTCGGCAAGACGTTTCACGCCAAGCTCATACGCCGCGTTCGCGATGTTGCCAATCGTGTTTGCGACGTGCGTAGTCGGGCTTGACAGAATCGAGTTGATCCAGTATTCGTAGAACTTGTCGCTCAACTTTGCGCGGCCTGAAAGCATCGTGCGGAGGACTTCATCCAGCTTCCGGGGCTTCGTCACTATATCTTCCGGCAGCTTGTCAATGTCGATTCCGGTCTTTTTGATAATGTCGTCGCGGAGCGTTTTCGCCTTTGCCTTGCCCATCTTCATAAGGAACGCGTTGATGTGCGCCCGGATGGAATCCATGTTCGTGTAGTCGAACGCACCGAGACGGCGGGCATTGAGCGTTTGGCCTGCGGCAGTACCGCTCTTCATGTAGGCATCCGCGATCTTGTCGGCATCCGCGTCAGAAAGGTTCTTCGCCTCGTCGCTGTTAATGACAACCTGCATAGCCCTCTGCGCCGTGTCGGACGCGGGCTTAAAGTCGCCGTCGAGAATCGCCTTGATCGTTCCGTTGATGCCGCCGAACCCGGCAATCATGCGTCCGGCATCATTGTTCACGATCTTCTGTGTGCGTACGGTATAGACGTAGTTGTCAAGTTTTGTTTGATAACTGTCCTTGAACTCCCCGTCCACGCGAATCGGATTGACCTGCTGTCCGTAGGCAAGCTTGTATTTTCTGCCGTTGGAAACACGGACGTACTTGCCGCCTCTCCCGGATTCGTTCTTGCGGTATTCCATTTCTGCAATCGGGACACCGAGCTTTTCCAGTTCCGCACGAAGAGACGGCGTGAGAACGTTCGACGGAAGATCGTTCACCTTGCCGCGCACCATATCATATATGATCTTTGCGACTTCGGAATCCGGCACGATCCGGACAGGTTTTGCCCACCGGGAGAGCATGACTTCTCTTGTTCCGGTAAGTTTCTTCTGAACAATCCCTGCGTTCCAATCCTTCATGCCGACAGGATCAGCAGCCTTTTCAGCATGATACCCGCTTGTGAGTTCGCTTTTCGGAATGCGAAGTTCGATCGTCACAAGATTCGGACGCTGGAACGCCTCGGAGAATTGATCGTTCAAAGGAGTAGGAGAAGAATGGATGTAGGGATTGTAATCAACCCCGTCTATTGATTTCCCATTGCCTTTGTTTAGATTAAATTTCCATACAATTTTTCCGCTCTTTAGCTTTACAGGCTTTGCGAGTTCAGGATGCTCAACAGACTGTTCCCAAACACCGAGAACAATTTCATTGTCCCATTTGCCGTTGATCTTCGCCGCCATCGGGGGATAGAGCTTATCGCCAACAATCTGAACCGTGCGATACGTCGTGATGTAATCCTCGCTGTCCAGCTTCTTGATGAGCTTCTTGTCCGTAACCAGCTTGAAGCTACGGTTATTCGCCTCGGCAGAAATCGTTTCTTCGGAATCGTCCTCCGTGACAGCATCGGCGGGCTCCGTCTTGCCTGTTTCATCGCCCTCGTCGTCAACTTCGCTCATGGAATTGAGCATGTCGTCAAAGCCGCCGAGAGATTCCGGTGTTGCGCCATTGAGATAATCAATGAGCTCCGGTTTGCTTCCAATATATTTCTCTTCGCCCTTAACGAGATTTTTGGAAAGAGATTCAAACGCAACTCTTGTTTCGTCCAATGCGACCTGATCTTTGAAAGGAGCATCGAGACTTTTTTCAAGTTCTTCCTTGCGTTCTTTCTTTGCCTGTAGTTCATCTTTGACATTTTTAAGGCGGTCGTCTGCTTTCTTCACATAGTTGCCATAGCTCTGCATGAAGCCCGCTCCGCTCTTAAACATCGCGCTATGCTTGCTGTCGTCAAACATATAGGAGTTGGAATACTCGCGCTCCGTGACAACCTCGCCATTTTCGTTTGTGGAATAGGTTTCGTGCTCAAGCTTGTTAAAGGTAAACGTCATGTCGAACCCGTTCACCTTGATCTTCGATTCGCTGTATTTTCCCTTTTCGATCAGGCCGTCAAGAAGCTTCTTGAACTCTTCCTTTGTCTGTGTGAACTTCTTCCCGTTTGATTCGATCTCAAACTTGTCAAGGTCGATCTTATCAAACTTCTCCTTTTCCTCGGTAGCGCTCTTTACATACCGCTCGTATGCCGGAATGCTTGAGATTTCACCCTGCGTAAGGATTTCGTATTCGCCCTTTATCAAGCCTTGCTGATTCAGATAAAGCTGATACTGTGCTTCCAGTCGCGCAAGTTCATTCTTCGTCTCAACAAATTTGATAGCAAGCGGATTACCGGACACGCGGGCGGCAAAGGTTTCATAGTCGATGCTGTCGTTATCTTCATCCTCGAAGTCTCCCACCGCATCACCACGCAGAACGGAACTGATGAACTTCTGCTTTCTCGCAAGAAGCTGGTACTTCACCTCGTCAAGCGTACCCTTAATGGCGTAGTTGACGATCTCGACCTCTTTCATCGTATTCCCGTTACGCATAATGCGCCCGATACGCTGTTCCATCCCGGACGGCATGTAGGTAGCGTCGAGGTTGTGAATTGCGACAAGACGCTCCTGAATGTTCGCGCCAGTTCCAAGCGTCTCCGTACCGCCGATCACGACACGGACAGTGCCGTTGTTAATGTCCTCAAAGAGCTGTTGACGCGCATCGCCGTCTTTCACACTGTCGATGCTTGCGATTTCTTCTTCCGGGATTCCCATCTCGACAAGGACGCGCTTCAGTTCGTTGTAGGCATTGAACAATACCTTTTTCGTATTCTTGTCCGTATAACGGAAGTTATCAAAGAATACGGCCTGCGCCGCTTTCTCCTTGCTGAACTTGTCGTAACGAGCTTTGATTTCCTTTGCGCTCTTTATGATCTTGCTGTCCGAATCAGCCGGAAGTCCAGGATTCACAAGGCGCATGTCAATGGTAGCCTTGACTGCAAGGCCGTTTACAATAAGCGGAATGGGGCCAGCGTGTTTTTTTGCCTGCCCGTCAAGAGAGTTCCACCACCGATACAGATCCGCGAGATACCGCATAAAGTCGTTCATATGCGATGATTTCTCGATAATAACCTCTGTCGGCTTCCCGTCTTTCAACGGCGGGGTATCAACTTCGTCCTTGATGTCCTCTGGAAGAACAACGTCTGCAATCGACCGGAAGAAGATACTAAGCTCTTTCAGGTTGACGAATTTGGAAAGCCGTTCGACACTGCGGTAATTGCCCGCCGCATTAGGCTCCACCGTGCTCTCGACTTCACAGAACATACTGACGAAGTTGTCGAACGTCTCGCATCCATACGGCATCTGTCCTTTCGGGGTAAGATACCGAACCATGTGCCACGCCTCGGCAAGCGTATTCGTCACGGGTGTGCCAGTAGCAAAGAAGATATTCTTGCCGCCCGTCCTGTTCATAATGCCGTCGATCTTAATGGAAAGGTCGAGCGAACGTTCCGAGGTTTGAGTGTTCAGCCCCTTGAGGCGGGTAAGATTTGTTACAAAGAACGGTTTCTTGTATGCGTGTGCCTCGTCAATATACAGAGCATCCACACCGAGCTCTTCAAAATAGAACGCGTTGTCCTTATTTTTGAGCTTTTTATCCAAGTCGCGGATTTTACCTTCCCATCTACGGATTTGATCTGCAAGGTCTTTAACGCTTGCTCCGTCTCCGTCTTCGTTCGCACGTTCTTTCGCTTCTTTCAGCTGCTCAACAATGTCATTGTAATAATCGTGTTTTGTCTGCGGATTCACGCCGAGCAGATTGAATTGGGACTGCGGCATGATAATCAGATCCCATTCGTTGTTTGCGATCTTGGAAGTAGTGCGCTGTCGATTCGCCGCAGTAAGACCGCTCGAATCTATTGCAAGGATCCGCTTCGACGGATACAGGCTTGCGGCAAAAGAGCTGAACTGCTCAAGCGTCGCGTTCTGAACCACGATAAGCGGCTTGTGCGCCATGCCAGTACGGACGAGTTCCATAGCGGAAGTAATCATTGTGAGCGTCTTGCCAGCACCGACACAATGCGCCAGTAGCGTGTTCTGTCGCATCGTGCGTTCCACGCCGTTTCTCTGATAACTGCGGAGGAGAATGGTTCTGCCGTTTACTTCCCTTGACGCGCCGGGGTAAGGCTCGGTCGCCTTTTGCCCGCTCATCTCACGAGAAACATAGATATTCACGTTCTCATTGTAGAACTTTTCGAGTATCGCAGTGCCCTTCGGGTTTTTCTTCACCCAATCATGGAAGTTTTCTGCAAGCTTCTTCTTCAGGTCCTCAACAGCCTGCGTTCTCTCCTGATTGACTTTGCTCCTGACATTCCCCTCTGCATCTTTGACCCGATCGTAGATCAAAATCTTTTTCATAGACAAGATGCTTTGGATAAGCTCGTCAGTACTGCACCCGTACGCGGAATAAACAGGATTATCGACATTTCCGATCACGCTGTATATGTCGGCAGCCTTGTCATATCTCACCCGGACATTACTGCCGCCAAGTGCATCCGCAATCCAATTCTCAATAAGAATCGTCGGAACCCACCGAGCACCGAGCTTAAACGTGAACTCGTCAATCGTTTTCGGCTTTGGCATCACTGCTTTAAGGGCATCAACGTTCTTTTTGAATTTTTCGTCTGTTGCCGCATTAGTTTCAGCAACGGCAAGCTTCTCCTTGATGTTCCCGGAAAGATACTCGCTCTTTTCAACAAGAGCACCGCTTTCAGGATCTTCATAATACGTCCCGTCCGCAGTAAGCTCGTCCTTTATGTCATCCCAATTCTTCCCGGTAAGCTGTTCCATGTAGTCGGGGTCCAGCTTGTTTCGGAACTTCATTGAGATTGCCGCCGCCTCTTTCGCGTTGTTTGCGCTCGTCGGCTCTTGCTGAACAATAATCGTGCGCTTCGTAAAAACGTCTGACGGGACATATTCGTTCACCTTTTTCCCGTCAACCTTTTTCGTCTTTATGATCTCAAGGCCGCTTACACGGAGATACGTCGGGTCTTCTTTCAGGAGACGCTGTTTCGTACGGTCAGCGATGTTGCCCCACGCCTTTATGAATTTATCGTATTCATCCTTCAGCGCACTCTGCAACTGCTTAAGTTCATCATCGGTGCAGTTTGCTTCCATTGCATTGATGAGCTTGTTATACGCCTTGCGAAGAGCATGGAACGCATTAAGGTGCTGGATGTTTTTATTGTTTGAGTTTGCGCTTCTCGCCTTAACCTCGACGGACGTATCTTTTCCGTCCGTGGAAACGTGCCATTCGCGAATCTTCCCGTCCTCGACATAAAGCTCGCTATCGAGAAGATTGGTCTTGCTTGCATCAACGGGAAGCTCGGTATTCGTATCAACATTTCCAGCCGGATGTGCATCGACGATCTTCTGCATCGCCGCGTCAATATCTGCCGCAAGATCGTTACTCTTGCTCGTCAAAAGGAAGCTATTGTCAGAATTTAAGCCGTGCCCGATAGACGGCTTACCAAGCATCATGTCGCTCTTCTCGACAAAGTATTCGTTCAGCGGAACAGTCTGACCGTTGTATTCGAAGTTCTTTGTGTTAATGAAGTTCTCCGTAGACGATACTGTTCCGTTCTTCTTACGGAACACAACAATATCCGTAACGACACTCGTGCCTGCGTTCTTCTGAAACGCGTTCGACGGGAGCCGGATTGCACCGAGGAATTCAGCTTTTTCCGCAAAATACTTTCTTGCACCGTCCCCAATGGAATCCATCGTCCCGTGAGACGTGATGCTGATTACAAGCCCGCCCGGACGGACGGCATCAATGGAACGCGCAAGGAAGTAGTTGTGCAGGGTGAAGCTCTCCTTATAACGCTCATCCTTGATTCTCATTCCAGCAAACGGGACATTGCCGATCACCATTGACAAACTGCCGTTCGGGATATTCGTCTCTTCCAGTCCAGCGATAGTAACCTTTGCCTCGGGATACAGCTTTTTCAGAATCCCGCCAGTAATGGTGTCCAGCTCAACAGCCATAAACTTTGTCCTGTCAACAAGGTTGTCAGGAATAAGGCCGAGGAAATGTCCGACACCAGCGCCGAACTCTCCGACAGAGCCACCCTTAAAACCGAGCATCTCGGCAAGCTTCCACATCTTTTCGATGACGGAACGCTCGGTATAATGCGCGTTTTCTACGCTAACTAATGCGCGGGTATATTCTTCGGGGGTAAGAAGCTTTTTCAGTTCCGGGACATACTGCTTCGAGTTCGGCTCGAATGCGTTCTTCAGCCCGCCCCAGCCGACATACTTCGCCAACACCTTTTTCTCTTCCGGTGTTGCCTCCCGATTTTCTTTTTCGAGTTTTTTCAGGAGCCTGATCGCGGCAAGGTTGGCTTTGATTTTCGCCCGGTCCCCGCCGACAATAAGCTCGTCGTCTTTGCCGATGCGGTGATTCTTTAATGCGTCGCGCTGTAAAGTTCCTGCAAGCTGTCCATTATCGCTTGATCCAGTTCCGCTTCCGCTCCGTCCGGTTCCTCCTCCAGCATTATCGGATTCGGTTCGTTCGGAAACGTCGTCTCCCACCACTGGTTGAACGTTTTCGCTTCCGCTTCCGTCCACGTCGAGTGTTCCGCTCCCGGATCGTACCCCATCATCTGCCAGCCCATTTCCATTTCCACTTCCGGCGACAGTTTCGACATCCGTTCCTGAACCGCTGGATCTTCCCTCATCCTGTCCACGCTCCCCGTTTGCCGGAGTACCGCTTGCAGGAGTGCCCCTTCCCGTATCAGATTCAGGACGGTTTTCTTTTGCTGGTCCACCATTAACTGTAGAATCTGTATCGCCTCGTCGTCCTGAAGAAGCTGTTCCCTCATCTCCGGTGTCTCGTCCATTGTTTTCTCCTCGCGTTTCAGGGTTGGTATTTACTATATCATCAGTTCCGATTTTTTCAAGATCGAAGTTGTCAACATATTCAGTAGAATCCATATCTTTCGCGACGCTCTCCATGCCGGGGAAACGTCGTGCGCTTTCGTAAATGGATTTCAGGTACGGCTTGATTGCATCTCCGAGGTCAGAAATCATGCGCTTTGAAAAGTCCGTGAACTTTCTTGCGCCCGCCTCAATATGGTATGCCGCCATAATAGCGCCGTCACTGATAATGCCGGGGTCAAAACCGACATTCATACGACGGAGACGATCTTTCATTCTCTTCTTCGCCTCTTCGTATGCGTCTGCTTTGACGACGGAATTGCTTGCGCCCCATTCGGACGACGGCTTTGCCGGAGCCTGCTGTTCGCTCGTCGCCTGCGGCATAGGCCGCAACATGCTCGGATCAAGTCTCATGCCGGAATTGTGCAGGCTGTCCAGCGCATCGTCAAAAACCATGCCAAGCGGGTAATGCTCTTTCGCGGTGTCAAGATTCGAGTTGTTCAGCTCCATTCGGATGCCGTTGATTGTCTTGTTCTTGAAATCCTTGATCTCAAAAACGCGCATAACCTGACCTTTGCCCTGCATCCGAATATACGCATCATTCCCACGGATGCCGGCTTCGGCTTTGTTCCAAACGGTTTCATTCCCGCCCTTGTATACCATGCCGCTCCACTGAATGTCTTTCGGAGCGTTCTTGATTTCTTTCACGCTCGGCGTAGAAACGGGGACAGGCGTAACCTTGCCGTAATCACGCGGCATGTTTTCCCGAAGATCATTTCCAGTTTGATGAAGCTGATCGGCAGGCTTCGCAAGAGCATTGTAACGCTTCTGAACCTCGTTATAATCCATGCCCCAAGATTTGGCAAGACGTTTCAGAATCTCCCGTTTCAGATTGTCGGGAACCTGTTTGGCAATTACGTCTTCCAGCTCTTTTTGAATCTTCGCATCATCGGGCTTCTCGACGGCTTTGACTTCCGTTTTCGTCTGCGGCTTTGCCTCGGTCTTTCCCGTAGTAGACTTCGCCTTTTCCGCTTTCTCCTCTTCTCTGCGAATATCCTGAAGCTTCGCAGCCAAGTCGTAACGAGCGTTCTCCGCGTCAGTAGCGTTCTTGTGCAATACTGAAAGCTCGCGCTTCAAATCATCTGATAACGTTCCATTATTGATGTCATCCCGATGTTCTTTTGTAAACGCATCAAGCTTTGCCCGTTCTTCCTTACTCTTGGCTTCCGCTTTATTGTATTGCTCAACAAGTTCTGAAACAGACGTTTCGGCTTTCTTCTCGGTGTTCTGCTGCTGTTTGATCTCTGCCATGATCTTCACGGCTTCTTCCCGGAGTTCACCGAGGTTATCAAACATCTGCTTTGCTTCCGGCGTACCGATTTCTTTCAGTTTCTTGCGGAGGGTATTGACAAACTCCTGAAGCGCGGCGATGAACTTCTGTCCCATCCCGGCTTCCATCTTCTCCGCGCGGGACGCAACATCACGCCAAAAGTCCGGGTCTTGCCACATGCGCCCGAACTCGTCCGCGCTGATCTCTTCAAGGCCGTGTCCTTTTCCCTGATCCGCATTCTCATACTGCTTGTCAACACGGTTAGCCTCTTCCTGTCCGGTCGCGTTGATGCCCTGCCGGATAAGCTCGTTGAAACGAGATACGAGATCGCCGTGCTTCTTGTCGAGGTAGTGTTTGAACTCGTGTCCGAGAAGCTCCATGACACCGCTTTCGGGGTCCGTCCGGTTAAGCCAAAACTCGTTGCTGTCCTTGTCGTACCATGCGTCGGCAAGAATCTGTGTGCCGTCCTCGTTCTGCTTGATAACGCGCGACGGCGCGTTCTTCTCATCAAAGAAGTGCAGATTGATTCCAGTTTCCTTTGCGACAGCGGCGGCAAGCCTGACGGATGCCGGAAGCGTTTCGTCTTTTTCCGGGTCAACAGAAAGGCTTTCTTCGCTCGGCGCGGCTTCCGGGGTAACTGTGATCGGAGCCGATTCTGACGTTGCCGGAGCCCCGGGAACGCTGATCGGCGCACCACCATCAGGGGGAGCTGGCGGCGTTGCGGTAGGAGTTGCCGGAGTTGTGACGGGAGGTTTGCCCGGAGTTGTTCCGGGAGTAGTCGCGTCCTTTCCGCGAGAAGTCATATTGTCAACCGCGCCACCGACAGTGCCGAGCGCAAGACCACTCCATGCCCCGCCCATGAACGTTTCACCAACTTCTTCCCACGACGGAAGCTGAATACCCTGCTCTTCAAGTCCCATGCGGCATATTCTGTCCCAATAATCCTGTGAGACTTCTTCAAGACCCTCTGTCACGAAGTTCTTCGCGCCCTCTTTGACGACTTGCCCAAAGAGGCTTTTTGCCGCGTCTTTCCCAGCTTTTTTCGCAAGCTCTTTCGTCGTCTCTTTCAGCGCACCTGTCGCCCACTTCTTGGCAATCCCCGTAGCAAGCTGTTCAGGACCGATCACGGATTCAATCAGGGATTCACCAAGCGCAGAAAAGAAAGCAAGCCCCTGTACTGTTCCCTTGTCCTGATTCGGGTATGCTTCGCTGTATTCCTGTACGCGGTCGCCGTAAATCTGCCCGAACATCATAGCGGTACTCGCGGCAACACCGCCAACACCACCTCCAAGAACACCGCCTACGACTGCGCCGCCAAGCGCAAGCGTGCTCTGCGCCGCACCACTGCCGATTGTACGGGCAATATTCGCCGGGTCAAGGCTAAGCGCTTTATAGGACGGGTCAGGATTATACTGCTGATTCCGGCGCATCACATCGCCAAAATACTCTTTCATGCCGCTGTAGCCAGTCGCCTCTTCGAGCGTAGCGCCAAGCCCTTTAAGAACGCCAAGACCACCATACGCCGCGCCCTGCTTCAGTTCTGTCAGAACACCATCTTTGCGGGGAGCAACAAATCCCGAACGCTCCGCTTCTTCGAATGCGCGTTTGCGTTCTTCTTCGGGAAGATCATTCCAATCTCTTACAATCGGAACGTCGGGGATTCCTTTATAGTGTCTATCTTTTTCATTGTAAACGAACGGCATAATGAACCTCGCTATAAAATCAGCGTTTTAAGGATGTGAGCTCGGAAGTCATAGAGGGATACAGCTTGGGATAGAGCTTTGCGGATTTCTCGTTCAAATCTTTCAGCTCCTCTTCTATGCTTGAATATGACTTTTTGAGCATAAGATCAGCCGGGATTTTCTTTCCTTTCGGCTTCGGTTCCGGTGTCATGTAAGCGTAAGACGGACGAATAAGGTCTGTTCTTTGCGGAGGTTTCTCGTACTCTTCCTTTGCATTGTTATACTGTTTCCTTGCCGCCTCAAGTTCGTCAAGAACATCTGCAACAGGAGAACGGCTTAACGTGCTCGATTCGTCCACAAGGCCTTTTGTTCCGTTCTTCCAATTGGCATCAAGATTTCTCACAGTATCTTCGGGAAGTCCGTAAACATCCTTTGCCTTACTCTTCTTCAGGGCGCTCTTCTTGTGCCGTTCATAATCCTCATAAACGGTAACAACCTTATCCTGTGCGTCGTCGTCAAGTCCCCAGAAGTCCTCGTGTTCATCTTCCAGCATGGTTTTGATTTCCGACCGATACTCATCCACCGCTTTAGCTTTCGCCTCTTCGGGGGTTTGCTCTTCCTGTCCTTTTGCCGTTTTCGCAGCGGCCTTGACATTCTGCACCGATTTCTGTATGGTGTCCTGTGCGTACCGCATCATGTTCTCATTGATACGAGCCGTAATATCAGGAGTTACGGTATCTTTCTGCTTGCAAAGCTCGCTGAATTCAGGAAGCGTATAGGTCTTCGCGTTCGGGCCCTTACCCTTTTCCTTGATTTGAGCCATCATAATCGTTGCCGGGTTGCTGGGATCAAAGCCGTCAACCCAATAACCGAGGGAATCAAGAGACTGCATACACGCGGCAAGCTCATCCATCCGGGCGCTCATGGGGAGCGAAGAATCTCCGAAATCTTCGTATGCCTGTCTAAGCCGCATCCATGCGCCCTGTTCCGGGGCAAGGTTCTTTGTGTACCCCTCGACAAACTTCTTCGCCTCGGCGTAGTTCCCGCCCGTGAATTTAGACGCGGCTTCCGTCATTTTACGGTTCCACATCCTATCCGGGGAGCCGATAGAGTTGTTGAGGCTTACGGCATCACGCGCCGCCTGCTCATCCATCATGTTATGACTGATGATGTTCTCTACCATACCGAGAGATTCTTTCGTGACCGGAATAGGATTCTCGTTTCCCATCTTGAGGTACATAACGCCCTGATCGAAGTAGGCATCCCAGCCCATTTGATTCAGTTCGTTGTCGATTTCTTCAAAAGCATCCTTGTCTCCGCTTCCGATCCGAAGCATGTTGTCAAGCCAGTATTGCGCCTTGACAGCCGTCTGTACGGCGGGGGAGTTCGCCATAGACGTGATCTCCCCGATTGACATAGTGCAGTTCGGATCATTTGCGTAGTAGTTGATGTAATCCTGTGTCACGTTCTTGGCGTAATCGTTCTGCCGCTGTGCCCAAACCATGCTCTGCCCGTATCGTGCCTGCGCCTCTTTCAGCTTGTGCGCCTCGGTATCGGACTTGTAACCGGACATACGCGCGGCCTGTGCTTCCGGGGACATATATTCATCGGCTCTCATCGCATCGGCCTGTGCGCTCTTCAACGTCGCCTGACTGACGGCATCACGCGTAGCCTTGTTCTGATTCCATTCAGCCATAACCTGCCGACCATGTTCACGCTGTTCCCGTTCGTAGTTCCGAGCGTCAACACGATCTTGGTAATCCTGTGTTCCCACCATCGCCTGAAGCGCACCGCCGACCATCGGGTAGCTCTTCGCAAGACCGTCGATCATACCCTCGCCGCCACGGGCAAGAATATCCAAGAAGTTGTTTTTCGATTCGGTGTAGTCTTTTTTCTCTTCGTCAGCCATGTTTCACCTCATCAAGTAAAGTTCGACATAAGACGATCAAGCTCTGTTTTCGCGTCAGGAGCCTGAATCTGCGGAGCCTGCGCTTCCTGAACCTGAACCGGCTGTACCGGAGCGCTCTTGCTGTACTCCTTTGACATAATGGCTTTCCCGGCTTTGTATGCCGCATCGCCCATGTTGTCGTTCATGGTGATGCCGCCGCTTGCCTCTTTCCATGCGTTGGAAAGCATTTCTTTTCCCGCCTGCGCCGCACCTGCCGCCGCACTTCCCATAGCACTGCCGACAGCAGAAGCGCCCGAAGCCATACTGCTTCCCGCCTGTGCTAAAACACCTGCCATACCGCCCATTGAAAAGTCTCCTTATACTTCGATACGGAACTCGCGGCACGAGTACGCCATTCCGTTTTTGATAAAAGGTTTGTCTTTCTGAATACCGTTGTCCCGGCATCCGAAACGTTTTGCGAACATCCGCGCCGCGCGGTTGCTGTCCGGGATATACCCGACAATCCCTTTCACGGCGGGATTGAGTTTCTTCATCTCGGCAAGACAGAGACGCGCACACTCCATTGTGTCTATGCCACGGTCGAATGCGAAATGCACCTCGAAATAGTTGTCCTGTGCAATCCACCCCCACGCCATACCGAGGAAATCTTCTGCTTTGTCGTCCTTTACGTCGAATACGCCGTATGCCTGAACCTCGCCTGTCTTGATGCCGTCCATGAGCGTATAGACGACATAGTGATTGCTGATGAACCGTTCGTCCATCGCCTTGCGGATATAGTAATCCTCGAACCAGTTTGAGACAAACTGGAGCGTATTGACTGTACCGGGGAGACGTTTGCAGATATTCATTTGAGGATACTCGCGTTCCAGCCTTTCCCGCTCGAACTGCTTTTGGATTCGGATTTGCTTTGGCTCTGACCTGCGGACTGGCTTTCGCTCGTGCCCTGCGACTGCGAACTGCTGTAGTATTCTGCGGAGTTCGTCGTCTGCGGCATCATCGCGCCCATCGTATTCAGGAGATTCATCTTGTTCTGCTGCGACTGCGAGAGCTGATTGTAGTACGCCTGCGCGAGACTGCTTGAACGCGCCCGGTTGTTTGCCGCCGTCATAGCGGCCTCGATTCCCGTCTGACTGCCTTTCAGCCCCTGTTGTGCAAGGGACTGTTCCGTCGCTTTCTGCGCCGCATTGTAAGACGTGTTGATCGCGTTTGCCTGCTGTGCCATTCCAGCATTGAACTCTTTCGATCCGGCAGTGTTCTCCGAGATAGACTGCTGTAACTGCGGGAAGAAATAGTTGTTCGCCATTTCCCGGCGTTCCTGAAGAATACCGAGCTGTTCGTTGCTCAATTCACTTGCCCGCGTTCCGGATTCACTCCAGTTTTGCGAAAAAGCATTGCTGAAATATTCACTGATGCTGTCACTCCAGCCGTGACTGGAACTGCTGCTTGTAGACCCGCCTGCGCTTCCCATAAAGCCCACCTCGTTTTGTTTTATTGTTCATATAAAGGGAATGTGCGTACTCTGCCGTTCGCACTATTCATCCGACCAATCCTCGGAAAAAGAAATTGTCGAGCCGTTAAATGTAGTCTGAACCGCCGTCTGTGCCGTGTCTGCCGTCGTCGCATGACCAGCGGAGACAGCGTAACCAACGGTACGCTGTCCCGTCCCGGACACGCCGACAGATTCAATCCCGCCCGCCCTGATCTCTCGCCGGAGCGTATCTATCTGCTGGTCGATGTACCGTTTTGTCTCCGCATCAAGCATAGAACACCTGTAGCTCGTTGATATTCCCCGACGATTCAAGAGACACGGAAAGCCAATGCCCGACCGCATGTAGCGGGAGTTTGATTCTCTGCCGTCCGGCAGGCGCGGAAATCGGATCGTTCCAAAGAGGAACACCGTCAACGGTCGCGGAAAGCTGAACCGGAGCGGAGCAAACAATATAGACCTCGCGGTAGATCTTCACGCCGCTTTCACTGCCGCCGATGTACGGGGAGGAATACTGTACCGTAAGATTCTCTTCGCTCCCGTTGTACTTGTAGATGCCGCCCGAATCTTGCAGATAGAACACACCGCTTCCCACATCGAACCATGCGTAATCGTAGGTAATGCCGAGCTTGTAGAACACCCCGCCGTTCCGAATGTCGTAGACAATGGCATTCCGGCGCAAGAACAGATAGTAGCAGTCATTCGCCGTCGCCGCCCATTTGACCTTTTCGGCAAGATCGTCCGTTTTAACGACGCGGTAACTCGGTACGGAAATCGTGTTGCCGTCCCAAATGCAAATGCCGTCGTTGCTCAACCATACTGGGGCATTGTTCAGCATCGCGATACTGCGCCATGAAATGCACCCGTGATTGCCGGGAATGTAGATCTTCTGAACCGTAGCGGGATTGTCCGCGCCGATGACGCGGAAAGCCTTGTTGCGGGTAAACACGAGAATTCCAATGAATTCCGGTGTGATGCCCGTTATTTCATCATCGAACGTGATAAACTGCGTCGTAGGCCATGCGTGAGGATTCCCGACTGCGGAGAAATACAGAAGCGGTCCCTGGGCGAGGAAGAACACGCCGTTGTTCTCACAAAGATACTTCCCCGCGTCAGGCGGTGGATAGTTCTCTTGAGACGTGAGCGGATTCAGCAAAACCACCTCTTCATCTGTTGTCGTGTCCGTGATCGTGTTGAACGTTGTATGTTCCGCGTCGTAATGGATTTCTCCGATGCAGAAGAAATCCGCGCCGTGATCTGCCGTCCGGTAGACCTTTGCATAGGAGATACGCGTGTCGGTCGTGTCCCATGTAACCGTGACAATCGGGCTTATGTCCTCGATAGTCGCACCGACTTCATAGGAAGATAGGCTACCCGGCGCACCCTCCCAGCCGTTCTCTGTGACGAACGTGACGCAGTATTTGTATTCCCCTGTAAGATTGCCGGAGTTCGTGAAATCAATCTGAACATTGTTTCCAACGCCATACGTCGGGTACGGAACGCCGAGGAAGTTTTCGGGATCGCCGCCGTAGTACGGAGCCGTCGCCGCCCGGTTGTTGCTCCAGTAGTGCCGCCCGTTGTACTTGATTGCGCTCCGGTTATGGGACCCGTAGTTCCCGTAGTATTCCGGCGTAGTACCGGCAAGTTTGAGAGGACGCTTGACCGGGACGAGTTTCCCCGTGCTAATATCCGCATTGAAAAGCTTCGACGCGATATTCGATTCAAGCAGTATGGGATGAATCCAGTCATTCATCCCGCCTGTAAAGCTGTTGCAGACAAAGGATTTCATGGATTACCACCCGGATGCGTACCAGTATTTTTGTCCGTTTATGATTACAAAGGTGAACGTTTTACGGTGTCCGTCACCCATCTGCCAAAGATTAAGGGCTTCTCCCCCGTATTCCGTGATGATTTTGACCCCGGAGTTTGTCGAGATAACGATTGAGCTGTGTGTCCCGCAAATCACGTCAATACTGCAAGCGGAAGTCGGAGTCGGAAGTCGAAGTTCAGCCCCGTACCCATACCCCGCATGATACGATTCCAAATCGCTGAAATTCGTAACATGCCTCGTCGCAGACCCGCCGCTGCTGGTGTAGTAGAAATCATAGATATAATCGCTTGACGCGGAATCATAATGTAAATCATGAAAAAGACAAACATGATAACAGGTGTTCTCTTTTGCATAAATAATCCCCTGCGTGGAAGACGCGGGCTGTTCGAGGATGTACCCTTTCTTGTTATGCAGACTGTCCCCCTCACCGCCAACAACGTCTTCAACTCCCCATAACGGTATCGTGATGTTCCCATACTGGATCTGCTCGACATTGCTTTCTAGCTTTCTTTCCGCGATACGGACAACAACCGTGCCGGACGAAACGCCGGAAACAGAAGTTGCAATACCGGAAGAAATAACGCCTCCCCCCGACGACAGGGTAAGATACAATATTGCGCTTTCGGGGAAAACTATTTCATCCGAATCAAAACCGCTGATAAGATAGCTTGTGCCGCCCGCATACACATGACCGCTTGCTATACCCGCGTACATAGAACCACCGGACATATACGTTTTCACCGCGAACGGACCATCGTACGCGCTTCCGCTGTAAGGCTCTTGAATGTTGATATCGCCGTACTGGTGTTGCACGACTTTCCCTCCCGAATTCGTACCAATCGGAACATAATAGTGCCCGGACGATGCGGTAGAGGAACTCATCAAATATTCATAGTCGTACTCGCCAACGGAGCTGTAAAAATGCAGATAGACCGAAGAGCCGTTCGGCAATGGCGTAGAACCTCCCGTGTTGCTCCCAATGTGGAAAGCGCTTCCACCAATATTCACATCCCCTGCCGCAATCGCGTAATATATGCCTCCGGCACCGGAAGCGGTAGACGTGAGAGCAAAGGGTCCCGCATATCCGACAGAAGAAACGACCTGATTGACAATGGTCGTCGTCAAGGTCTGTGTAGCGGAGCTTGTAAGCCCGGAAGCGGTATCCGCATTGTCCGCATGTCCCGCGCTGTCAGCCCAGCCAGCACTTGCGGCAGATCCCGCGCTGTCAGCATACCCGGCTGTAGCCGCATCCCCGGCGCTGTCGGCGTATGCCGCTCTATCCGCATACCCGGCAGAATCCGCAAAATGAGCGCTGTTGAGAGCGCCGCTTGAATAATTCGTAATGTCGTCCAAAGTATGCGTGTGGCTTACCTCGGCTTTCGCCGCGAAGAGGGACGCGTGTGCTGCCGAATCAACCTTGTGCGCGTCTACATAGTCACGATAGATGCTCTTGATAGACGTTTGCCCGCACCCCGTAAAGGTGCAACTGGCGAAGAACGCATTGCCGGATTCCGTGTAGATCGCAAAGTCCTGTGCTACGGCATTTCCCTCGAACGCGATATGCTCGATGGAACAGCTCGGAGATTCGACGATGGCGATGCCGTAGTGATTGTCCGTAAAAATGATCTTGCCGTATCCGGTTGAACCGCGTCCGTCACCGATAATACGAACATGGCAATGGCAGTTCTTGATGCGAAGAACACCCTCCGGGGAGAACGCACCGTTATCGTGAATGTCGCTTCCGTTCAGGTCAATCACGAGAACACCGTTATAGAACCCCTGAAATTCCAGCGGAGCCGTCGCAACCTGCACGTCTCCCTCTTCCGGGAACTTGAACGTCAGAGTGTGCCCGCCGAGATTGCGGAAAGGAGCACTGATTGCCGTCTGCCGCGTCGATGCAGTGTCAAGGAGGATAACCTTATCTTCGGATAAGCCAACAGCGCTTGCCCCGGCAATGTTATGAATGTCGTCGTGAAGATTTTGAATCGCGCCCTCAACATTCGTCGCGCTGTCAACGACG
>JAEEGL011793247.1_pt1 | contig 17161 bp, 13 predicted proteins | sample 9134231 | NCBI WGS metagenome assembly JAEEGL01 (sample SAMN16246548, study PRJNA631951) | gut metagenome | biome: gut microbiome; feature: rumen; material: fiber-attached | host: Bos | place: Iran: Karaj | collected 2018-10
CAAAAGACAATGCTGAAGCCCAAAACCGTAAAAGGCGTGGTTTGTATGTGGATGGGAATAATCAATGGAATGCAGATTGCGTTGGAGCTTTCAATATCATGAGATTATTCCTGGCAAATACTGATTCCAAAGTTGTTCTAGCCGACATGAAGGAACCAAATGTTATAAAAGTAGCTGTGTAAAAAGCAGTATTGGTGTCATGGACGCACCCTGAATCTACGAAACAATTGTTTCGCACATCAGATGCTCGGCAATTCAATTGTCGAGTAGTTCACTTATACATTCATTTATCTTCCATTACCTGGAAAATATAAAACTTGAGATAATAGCTCGAATCCGCTGCCCACAGAATCGGATGGTCCGGTGCCTGTGTCCTGAATTCAACTTGACGTAAGCGCTTATGTGCGCCTGCTGCCGCCTCACGGACGGTCTTGGCAAAAAGCTCCGGATCCATGAAATGCGAACACGAACAGGTGCATAAATACCCTCCGTTTTTTACAAGTTTCAGTCCGCGGATATTAATCTCACGATAACCTTTAACCGCCTGTTTAATGGAATTTCTGGACTTTGTAAAAGCGGGCGGGTCTAAAATCACCACGTCGTATTTTTCCCCTTCCTCTTCGAGTTTCGGCAAAAGTTCAAAAACATCCTCGCACCGGAATTTTACACGCTCCTCTAAATGGTTTAGTACCGCGTTTTCCTCCGCCTGATGAATGGCCAGTTCGGAAGCATCCACCCCGAGCACATCCTTCGCACCGGCAATTCCGGCATTAAGAGCAAAAGATCCGGTATGCGTAAAGCAGTCCAGGACTCTTTTGTCTTTGCAGAGTTTGTGAATCGCGGCCCGGTTATTTTTCTGATCTAAGAAAAATCCGGTCTTCTGTCCGTCTTCCACATTCACGATATATTTAACGCCGTTTTCGGTAATCTGCACTTTCGTATCAAATTCCGGTCCGATAAAACCTTTAAACGGCTGCATTCCTTCCTTTGAGCGTACCTTTGCATCGCTTCTTTCGTATACGCCGCGGACGGTTATTCCGTCCTGTGCCATAACTTCTTTCAGTGCATGTATGATTGTCATCTTAAAGCGGTCGATGCCAAGGCAGAGCGATTCCACAACCAGCACATCTTCGAATTTATCAATGACGATTCCGGGCAAAAAATCCGCTTCTCCGAAAATCACGCGGCAGCTTTTCGTATCGATAACTTCCTTCCGATATGCCCAGGCATCCTTTACCCTTTGGATTATGAAGTCTTCATCGATTAAAGCATCCTTTTTCCGGCTGAGCATGCGGACCGTAATCGTGGAGTGGGTATTGATGAATCCCCGCCCCATGAAATATCCGTCAAAATCAAGGATTTCCACTACATCGCCGTTTTCGAAATCCCCTTCGATACGGTCGATTTCATTATCGTAAATCCAGGCTCCGCCGGCTTTTATGGTACGCCCTTCGCCCTTTTTTAATATAACTTTCGCAGCACTCAACTGATTTCCTCCTTAAATGAATCCTGTCCGCCAACACATAGCCCCGGTTATCGCACCGGATTTCCGCCGATATATACTTCCCTTCGTTTCAGATTCTCATCACAGATGATAAAATCGGCAAACTTTCCTTCCTCAATTGTGCCGATATTTTTCTCTCCGATGATTCCGGCCGGAATCCGTGTTACGGCATCGATGGCTTCCTTTACCGGAATTCCGTAAGAAATAATATTTAACATATTGGAATACAAATCGGAATATGCCCCGGCAATCGTACCGTCCGAAAGATATGCCGCACCGTTTTTCAAAATGATTTTCTGCCCGGTCAGTTCGTATTCTCCCTCTTCCATCCCCATACAGCAAAGACCGTCCGAAATAAGACAAATCCGGCCTTTCATCTGTTTAAATGCCGTGCGCAGCACGCTTTCATGAATGTGAATACCGTCTCCGATGATTTCCGCCGTAACGTTTTCCTTATCCCACGCCGCCCCGATTAATCCCGGTTTTCTGTGGTGAAAAGGATTCATGGCATTAAATAAATGCGTGACATGCGCCGCCCCTGCATCAAAAGCCTTCACGGCCTCCTCGTACGTCGCCGCCGTATGACCAAGCGAAAACTTATATTCGGCGGATGTCTTCCCAATCAGTTCCAAAGCACCTTCGATTTCCGGTGCAATATCCACGATTTTTAACATCCCTCCGCTTCTTTGTTGAATCTTCTGAAGTAAGGCGGCATTCGGTGTCTGCATGTATTCCGGATTCTGGGCACCGGCTTTCATAAGTGAAAGAAACGGCCCCTCCATTCGCAGTCCGACGATGCGTGCGTTCCCGTCACCCGGTCCGTCCTGGCTCTGTAAATAAACCTTTTCCGCGGCTTTTAGACTCTCTTCTTCCGGAAGCGTCATTAACGTCGGCACAAAGGATGTGATTCCGCGCGGCGCCAGATAACCGGCCGCATGTTTTAGTCCTTCGCGTCCGTCATAGGAAAAATCATTTCCCGCGGCTCCGTGAATATGAATATCAATCAGTCCCGGAATAACATATGCACCCTGTAAATCCACCGTTTTTGCTCCGATTGATTCAGGCTGCGTATCACGGTCAAATATTCGGGTAAATATGCCGTTTTCCGTTTCAAATCCGCCCTTTATGAACTGTCCGTTATGATAGATATATCCGTTTGTATAAATTACGGGATTCGTCATTTTTCCGTCCTTTATTTAAATGTGATTTGCACGAATTGTTAACTTAAAAATTATATCATATCCAGCCGAAAGATTATACCCGCATACCGGCATTTCGCACTGTCCCACCTTATGCCGATATATGCTTTTTTGCTGTTTTTCCGTTCTTCGTCCCGATGTATGATGTTTGCAATTTATCTTCATCCGAAAAAAGTCCGAAAAATAGTACGAAAAATTGAGCATTTCTGTTTATTTGTGGTATAATAGCAACGCTGTAAAAAACGGACAGTTACATATTGACTCTGTATTTAAGGCAAATTTCTTACGAATTTCGTCACGAGGAAACCATCATGAATATTCAGAAAAATACAACCGATAAAACAAAAATGACAGTGTTTACCATCACGCGTGTAGCGCTCTGTGCCGCTGTCATCTGTGTGTTAGGTCCGATATCCTTTCATATTCCGATCAGCCCCGTTCCCATTTCCCTCGGCGTTCTCGGAATCTATTTAGCCGTCTACACCGGCGGCTGGCTTTACGGAACGTTAAGCGTTGCCATCTATCTGCTGATCGGTTTTGCCGGTCTTCCGGTATTTACGGATTTTACTGCGGGAATTACCAAACTTGCCGGTCCCACCGGCGGTTATTTACTCGGCTATATTCCGCTTGCCTTAATCGCAGGATTTTTCATTTCAAAATTCGAAAATAAAATACCTCTTCATGTTCTCGGCATGATTCTCGGTACGCTCGTTTGTTATGCATTCGGAACCGTATGGCTTTCCGTTTCCCTGAAAATGAGCCTTCCGGCTGCATTAATGGCCGGTGTCATCCCTTACATCCCCGCCGATATCATCAAAATGATTATTGCAATCGGTGTCGGAATTCCGGTACGAAAAGCCATTCGAAAGATGGTTTAACCGGTGCCTGTCACTTTTGGGCACCCAGGGGAATTATCATTTTTCCTCAAAATACTTCGCCTTCAAATTCGTCTTATAAAAATCCTTGACCGTACAGCCCGCTCTTCCACCTCCGGCGCAGGCACACGCGCAGGCGCACGCACAGGCGCAGGAAGAATGTGCACAGGAATGACCGCCGCCTCCCCTGGAACTCTTCGCCATATAGGTACTGAAGGAAACCGGTTTCGGTCTGAGTCCGGTAGATACCCTGATAAATGTATTCGGTGCAAATGAAGCATGGAAATTTCCGGTTTGTTTGTGTGAAAAAATCTCATCCGCATGCTCTTTGTATTTCTTCGGAACTTTTTCCTCTTCCACCTCTTTCTTGTATTTTATAAAGCTTGCACCGCAATACTCGCAGGTGTCTGCTTTTTCCGGTCTCGGTGCTCCGCAGCTCGGACAGTTCTTGTGATACTCGATAATGGTATAAATCGTTCTGGACTCATACTCAAATCCCTTTTTCTTCTTCCACTCGATGAAACCGGACAGATAAGGAATCCCGACGATACTAACGACAATGGCTAGCGTTATTAAAAGGACTACCAGCGGATTTGCCTCTTTCTGCTTTGGCTCTACCTGCTCGATTTCTTTCTTGACATTATATTTATATGCATCGTTCGGATAAACAATATCCACTTTGTACTTGGCATGTTTGGGCAGATCCGATTCCCATACATAATATCCGTTTTTCACTTCCGTTTCGGGCGATACCTTTACCGCCTTATCCGCATTCCACTTAATCATCAGATGATCGGTGTAAATATTGTCAAACCATCCGGGAATGAACTCGTATGTCGTGAATCCTTCCTCATCCCGGTTCATCTGATACATATAATCCTGTGTGAATTCAAAATCGAAACTGACTACCTCATCCTTGTGATAGGCACGGTCAAGCACGATTTTTACATACGAGCCCGACTTCTGCTCATAAGAATTCGTATATTTAATCGACTTTATAGTACTGCTCAGTTTTTTCACCTTTTTGCAGTGAGTGTTCGGAACGCCGATGCAAATCCAGGTAAGAGGGCCTTCACTTGTGTCGTTTAAAACCTTCCAGTCAATATGATACAACATGTGTAACGTTGCATCTTCGTTAACATCCACGGTAATGACATAGTTTAAAATTTCATCCAGGTCACGAGGTCCCGTGCCTTTTCCGTAACCGGCATCAAAAAGACCTGTATCAGGATTCACTCCCGTATAAATAAGCTTCCGATTCTGGTTCATGAGCTCCCAGTAATTTACCTTATGCTCGTTTCCGTCATCATCGGTATACGTAAAATTCCCGTCTTCATCAAGATACTTATAAATATTAAAATAGGTGATTGAGGAAGGATCCGGGCTTTCGCTTGCATCTTCCGATTCCGTCTCGGATGTAACTGCACTTTCTGTCTCCGACTCCGGCTCCGCCTTCACATGAAATACCGAAAAGGACATTGCAAGAAAAACCACTGCCAGTGTACAAAGCAGGATTCCGAAACTTTTATTTTTTTTCAGAGTATTCCTTAATCTCATCTTTTCCATTCTTTCTAACGGTGCCTGTCACTTTTCCTCAAAATACTTCATCTTCAGATTCGTCTTATGAAAATCCTTGGCCGTGCAGCCCGCTCTTCCACCGCCGGCACAGGCGCAGGCACATGCACACGCACAGGAAGAATGAGCGCAGCCGCCCGAATGTCCGCCGCCACCGCGGGAAGCGGAAGCTGCGTTCTGAGCCCTCACGTAGCTTGCAAAAGAAGTGCGCGCCGGAACAATAATCGGTGCTACGCGGACAACCGTATTCGGAGATGAGGAAACCTTATAGGTTCCGGCATCGCTGTGTCCGAAAATCTCATCCTTGAAGGAAGAAAACTGTTTCGGAACTTTGGTTTCTTTCACGATTTTTTCGGATTTTACGAAATTCATTCCGCAGTAGACACAGTTCTCTGCTCCTTCCGGTCTCGGAGCCCCGCAGCCCGGGCAGTTCGGATAATACTCGATAACCGTACGCTGGATTTTGGTCTCGGTTGCACTAAATCCCGCGGATGTCACCCATCCGATTAAATCCGCAACGAATTTAATTCCGAAAATAAAAATCATTACCGCCGCAAACGGACCGACGACGACAATAAGCGGCAGAAATTTGTCTGCCAGCTTTTCCAGTTTCGACTGTCCGGCAATTTTTTTATCCTTGCTGAATGCGAAAGCATCATTCGGATAGGTAATATCCACCTTAAACTGCGCGCCCTTCGAAAGCGATGTATCCCATTCATAATAACCGTTATCGATAATCGCGGCAGGCGATGCGGAAATCACCTTATCGGCATTCCAGATAATTCCCAAATGATCGACATTGATATCATCAAACCATCCCGGCGTAAACGAATAAACCGTCTCCCCGTCCGTAAGAAGATTCATCTGATACATGTAATCCTGCGTCAGTTCAAAATCGAATGAAATCACTTCATCCTGATAGTAATCACGGTCAAATGTAATCTTCATTCCCGAACCCTTGTCGGATGTATAACGGATATCCTTAATATTGCTGCTGAGAGCCTTAATATCACTGCAATGCTTGTTCGGCGTTCCGATGATTACCCATGAAAGCGGTCCGTCGCTGGTGGAATCAAGCACCTTCCAGTCGATGTGATACACCATATGAAGGGTCGCATCATCGTTTACATCCACGGTAATCACATAGTTTAAAATCTCGTCCAGATCGCCCGAAGCCTTGGATTGAAGCGGAAAAATGAAACAAAGTGCGGTTACCGCGGCACAAACACAAAGGATAACCGTGATAATCTGTCGAAGGCGGGAAAAACTCTTTTGGTCTGCTCTTTTTCTTTTCATCTTACGCTTCCCCTTCCGTCTGCGCTTTGTCTCCGGCATATTCTCCCTGAAGGCTTACTTCCGGCTCATCCGCGGTCCGGTATTTCCGAAGCGGACAAAGGCCTTCCATTCTTGCGGAATAATCGCGTCTTTCGCTACAGCGTTCGCCGTACCAGATTTTATCCCAGTCATCCTCTAAGAAATTGCCGAGCACGTCGTCGTTTAGCCAGCTCTGGCAGGGAACGACATTTCCTCCCGGCGTGATTGCCATATTCGAAAGGCATGCGCCGCAGGTCGGCGGATTGATTCCGAGTTCGTCGCAGAACGAATTCTCCACCCATCCCGGCGAGGTAAAGCTGATTTCCATGCCGTTTTCGGCACAGTATTTTACGGCATCTTTTAAGATTTCCTTTATTTCATTCGTACCAAGCTGCAGTTTCTCCGAAGAATCCTTTTCGGCATTTCCGGTCGTAATCAGTCCGGAACAGGTCACATACAAAACACCCAAGGAATGAAGAAATTCCAGCGTTTTTACATAGTCTTTGTTCAGGGTACAAAGCGGGGTATTGATACTGACGCTGATTCCCGCCGCAAGCGCATTCTTAATTCCGTCCACGGTGTATGAATACATTTTTGCACCGACTAGGGTATTATGAATGGTTTCATCCGCAGAATAAAAAGTAATCTGCAGGCTGTCCAAAGACACCTCTTTTAACTTCTCACAGTAATCGGGCGTCAGTTTGATGCCGTTCGTGTTAAGACGGGTGACAAACCATTTTGCGCTGTCAATCAGATAAAACAAATCCTCGCGCATGGTCGGTTCCCCTCCCGTAAACGTAAGCTGGGGAATTCCGATTTTTCTGCATTTGGCAATAATTGCTTTCCACTCTCCGGTCGGCAGTTCTCCTTCGCCGGAATTCTTCTGGCCCGCCGCATAACAGTGTACGCATCTTTGATTGCAGTTCCACTCTCCGTCTTTCTCCATGGCGGAAACCATTAAATCCATACGGTGCGGTGCCCTCATATAGGGTGCATAATCACCGATTCTCATGTAGCCGATCTGCTCCTCCAATGGCTCGCGGTATGCCACCCTTTTAAAGGTATCCATCATGCGAAACAGATCTTTTTTAAAGAACTTCTTAGGGACGGTCGGATAGACCTTCTTTACGTGCTTAAACGTTTCCGCCTCGATTGCGGAAAAATCTTCTTCCGTGATTTCACGCCCGTCATATTGATTGACTTCCTCAATGAATTCGGTTAAAAGAACGCTCCACGCGGGACCGATTGGAATAATATCCTGTCCGTTGATAATCGCAACACTCGGTCCGATTTCATCATTTCTGATTGCCGGCGGAATCAGGTGAATACGAACCACGCCCGGGCCTTCCGGGTTTAAGGTCGTATGATGAACTTCCTGAAAATGTTCTTTTGCAAAATTAAGTTCTCTTTTTGTACTTTTCATCTTTTTCTGTTCCTCTTTTTGTCAATTCCCCTCTTAATCCTTTTCGCCTGCCGTTTTAATCCGGCATATTGTTTTGTTATAGCGGCGGCTTATTCCCGCTGCCGTAATCCTGATAGAATTGCGATGCCCTTTCGTTCCTTCCGATTAACTGAAGCATTCCGCAGGTCTCCCGTCGGACGATTTCATCGCTTTCTTTATATACATCATTCTCAACCGGATAGCCGCAGCCGGAGATTACATGTATTTCCGGACTTTGAGTTTCACTTACGTTATTTAGGATTGTCGTCTCAAAAAGAAGCGATCCCCACGGAACATGGTAACTGCTGCTTACCATTGCAATACTGTTTACCTGTGGATAATCATTCCTGAGAATACCGTAGGAATTAATGGCATTTTCCGCGGTTGTAAGGGATTTGTCCTCTACAATCAGGCGTTCTTTTTCAAGGCCGTTATTTAAAAGCCACTCACCCATCTGACCGGCTTCCGTCACTCCCGGATTCAATGAAGCAGTTCCTCCGCCCGTACAAAGCACATACGCATTCGGGTACTGTCCGGCACACTTTAGGGCCGTCGTCAGTCTGCCGGTTAATTCATCTTTCATCGAACCGTCTGCATTCAGCTGATAGCCTAAAACCACGATACAAAGGCTGTCATCCTGCGGCAGATTATCCGGCAGGCCGTCCGTATTTACAACCATTTCATTTACCGTATACTTCCAGTAATCCAGAATCTCCCGCCATGCATTTCCTTTTTCCTCATCCATGGCGGTCAGTTCCGCTAAGAGTTCCTCTTCTTTCTGATCCGCTTCGTCTTTATAAAAACCGTAATAGGTGATGATGTCATCTATAACATCATCCTCCGTCCTGCTTTCGGTCTCTGCCTCCGAATTAAGTATTTCCGAACTTTCCGACGAAGGAGCCGGATTTGCCGGCTCCTTCTCAGTCTTCTTTTTTCCGCATCCGGACAAAAGGCAGAAACATATGAGACATAAAACCGCCGCGAAGCACAGTATTCTTTTTCCGCTTTTTTTCATGGCCATGCTCACCGCCTCCTACTTTATAATCTCATCAATCGTGGAAACGGTGGAAAATCCTTTATATTTGGAGATAATCTCACGCATTTTGGTTAATTCGAAATAGTTTACGTAGCAGATAATCGTCTTGTTCTGCCCCGCAATGGCACCGTAGGAATCCATCATCGTGCAGGTTTTGTTAAGCCGCTTCTTGATTTCGGCAACAAGCGCATCGGGCTCTTTCGTAATAATGGTAACCTGCTTGATGGCTTCGAAACGGTCCGTGAAGTGGTCAATGATGATTGTGGCAACCACATACACAAGAAGGCTTAAAAGCGATGAATTCCGGTTAATCAGGATAAACGCCGCAAGATAAACGCAGGCATTAAATCCGATCAAAATATAGGTCATACTGAAACTTTTTCCGGTTTTTTCCGCAAGCATTCTCGTTAAGATATTCGCAAAAATCTCCGACCCGTCAATACATCCCCCGTTTCTAAGAATCAGCGCCAGTCCGGCTCCTAAGATGGCACCGCCGAACGCCACGGCAATAAAATGTTCCACATCCAGTTCAAAAGGCATTTTTTCAAAAAGAGCAAGTCCCACCGTATAAACCGCCGCACCGACTGCCGCCTTGATTCCGAATTTGGCTCCGAGAATAATCGTTCCTGCGATTAAAAACGGTGCAAAAATCGCAAATACGCAGGCGGACAAGTTAAACCCGGTCAGTTTGCTTATAATAATTGCCACACCGGCCGTGCCGTAATCGATGGCTCCGTTCGGCAGTAAAATGCAGGCTACCGAAAAACTCGCCAAAAGTGCCCCGAGGATAATCAGCAGATATTCCACACTGTTTTTTAAGATTGCATTTATTTTTAACTGTGTTTTCGTATACTCTTTCATATGATTACTCCAAATCCGAATTAAGAATTATCCGGTCCGTACTCGGCTAAAACGGTGATTTCTCCGGTTGACAAGTCTTTTACAAAGTCCGTGCTTAAGCTGTGCCGGTATGCATATCTCCAGCCGATGTCTTCCGATGCCTGGCGTTTCATATAGGAAATGGTGAAGAAAAGTTTGTCTCCCACATATTCCACGTTGTAGATTTCCGTTCTCGGGCCGTCATCTTCCGTTTCATCCTCCGGAATCAGATTATATCCGAGCGCCTCTGTTTCTTCTCTGGTAAGCAGTCTTGTGCAAACGCCGTCATAACCGTTATAAATGCCCACGTCGCCTTTTTTAAGTTCCACTTCGTTTCCGTAAACATCTTTGCATGCACGGTCCGGATTGTCCCCCCTTTCGACAAATGCCTCTCCCGGTTTTTCCCCGGTATATCCGACCGCCTCCGCTATTCCTCCGGCGATGGAATATGTTTCCGTTACATAATCACCGGCATCGTAGTCATAGCGTTCAACCGATACACAGACCGCATCCGGTGTTTCGGTGCAGACAAATCCTTCAAAATCATTATTGCAAACATAATATGCTCCGCCCTGCTTCATTACAAAGCAGACAACTCCGCCCGAGAAGAAATGCCCGGTTCCCGAATAATAACCGACATTGAATACCACAATATCATCCATAATCTGGAAAACGGGAATTTCAAAAAGACCGTAATCGATGACTCCGTCCGTGTAATAACTTTCGTTTTTGGAAAATTCTTCCTGACCGATTTCTCCGATTAACTTCGTATTTCCGTCATAATCCGTCAGATAAATATTGACAAACATGTCTTCCGGATTAACTCTGGTCCCTTCCGAACACTGATAGGTGTATACGCCGTTTTTGTCCGCTCCCAGATAGAACCCGTCAACCGTCGTGACTTCTTTTAAGGTAACCGCATCGATGATGCTGTTCCCGCCGTTTAATCCTTTCGAAGGCTCATACCTCTTTTCGCAGATTACGTAATCGCCATACGCATCGAATACATAATCATAGTCATCCAGCGTGGTATAATCATATTCTTCATCAATATTCACATAATAAACACGGGTAAGATAATCCATGTCGATGATATTTTTTCCCTGGGAAAAAATCCGGCCGCCGGCATAGCAGAGCCTGCCGAAACCGGGATCGAAATCCGTAATGGTCTCAATGCTTCCGTCCGGCTTCATGACATGGAGTTTATGTCCTAACTGGGCTTCCGCATTCTGAACAAAAGGATCGGAGAAATAAAGATAAACGGGATCGGAAAAATCTTCCGCCGTGTATTCGCGATAATAGATATTCTCTCCGTCCGACGCATAATTCGGGGTTTTCATGGCCGGAAGACTGACTTTTCCGGCTTCCTTCTGTCCGCCTGTGCCGGTTTCACCGTCCGGATTATCCGTCTGCGACGGAGCTTCCCAATCCGGACTTAATCCGCTCTGTGAAGTTGCTTCGGAGGCGACTTCACTCGTTACGGTCGAAACTTCCTCCGGATGAATGTTTGCGAATGTACATCCGCCAAGAAGTACGGATGACGTGATTAGTGTCAAAGCAAGTCTTACGATTTTTGTTTTCATTTTTCCCCTCTTTTTCAATGATAAAACCTGTCGCTTACGCTTTTATATTAAGTTTTGTTATTTTGCTTTGTTATTTAACTTTTATCTTCTGCTTTTTTGCCTTCTGCTTCACCTTGTACTTCCGGATTCAGTTCCATAAATCCCGCCTTATTCGAAACCGCATAATAATTGCCTGCCCCGAAATCCGGCTCTTTATTCATATAAACCAAAAGTGCAATGGTATAAATGAGCGGAACAAAAAGACTGAATACGGAAAGTGTAACCGCTGTTTTTTTCGGTGCATAAGTGCAAAACAGGTCATACATTTTTCTCCAGCTGCATCCCACGAATAATACTGTGATAAAAATGGCAAGAAGTACGCCGAGCGCTCCTCCGACAACCGGAATATAATTGGTTACGTTTTCCGCGGTAAGTCCCGTGGCGGTCACTCCGATGAAAACGAGAGCCACAACATAACGCATATCAACGCCGGCTTTTATAAAAAGAACCTTGAATTCTCTCCTCGGAAGAACAAATTCCAGGTACGTCTGTGCAAAAGGAATGAACGCAAACCACGGATACTTATAGCCTGCCTTCTTTGCCATTTTAAAAAGTGCAATCGCCGGAAGCAGGTATTCCTGAAGGAAAAATACAACGGCCGAAACCACAAATGCAACAAACGTAAATACAGCGGCAACGATGGCACAAACGGCAACGCAGGCAACAAGCGCCGCTATTACCATAAAAACCATAAGAGCCAGCATTCCGATCGGTGCTAAATCCGCGCCCGAAATACCATAGGAATTAAAGAAATCCTCGACATATCCGACCAGCTCGTTACCGATGGCATTCCAGTCTGTCGATGAAACCAGATAGCTTATTTCATTCACAAGATCCTGAGTAACATCCATTTCTCCGTATCCTCCTTTTATCCGCCCATCCCCGTCATTTCCGGGGATTCAACCGTCAAAAAAACGGGCCTTTCATCTGTCCTTTTTTCAGGAAGCCTCACTCCTCGCTTACCGCATATCGTGCAAAAATCGGATCCCACACTTCCGCATAAGCCGCATTGTTTACATGAACAAATCCGTCCCAGCAGTATCTTCCGGGAAGGTTTCCCGTTGTATCCTTTAACGCGGTATTAATATCAATATAATAAGCACCATGTTCTTTGGCACCCTGGATTAAAAGTCCGTTAAATCCGTCTATGGAAGGATTATTCAGTGCACCTTTGTTTACTCCCGCCGGAACCGGCGTCATGCTGACAATATGTACTTCAATCTCCGGATTGGTTTCATGAATCTGATCCACCAGTGTCATCATATCATCTGCTGCCCGGAAGGCATCCTTCATAAGAAGGTCGTTCGCTCCGAAAAGGATAAAAACCCTGTCCACATTGTCCATTTCGGAAAGATTGGCACAAACGCTCTGCTTCTTCCCTTTGTACAGAGGCTGAATGCTTCCGCTGCTTTTTACCGCCCTCCATGATGTATAACTCGGTACGGCAAGAAATGTCGCCGTCGATACCGGTGAATCCTTGTAATATGCGGAATAGGTCCGGTATCCGGCCATAATCGAATCTCCGACAAATACGCTTCTCGAATAATATTCATGCGCGTCCTCCGAAATGGGATGTTCCATAAACGGAATCGGCTGCGGTATCATCACTTCGTTACTCTCATCTGTGTTTTCTGCCGGAAGCTCGTCCATCTCCGGCTCTTCCGCTGCGGCTTCCGTCTCACCCATCTCTTCTTCGGGTGTCTTAAGAGGCGATGCCTCCGTATTTATAAATAAAACTTCGGAAAGCAAAGCTCCCGTTATCATTATTGCCAGCACCTTCATTGCTGCCTTAAAGTACTTCTTTTTCATTTTCTTATATCTCTTTTCCCCTTTTTTTGCGTTTCTATTTTACCACATTTTCCTCGGTAATTAAACAAAAAACCACATGAAAAACATGAAAGAAACGCCTGTAAACCACAGGCGTTTCTTCTGCATTGTTATTATGACCGGGCGTGTTATTTTCCGATATCACGCTTTTATCAGGTCACTTAAAATGACTTCTTATGAATCATAACCGCCCCCTGAAGATCGGTTCTTTGAATCTTCGTTCCGATTGAATTAAGAATTTCCATCGTTTCCTTATGCGGATGCCCGTACCGGTTATTCTTCCCGCACGAAATCACGCTGATTTCCGGTCTTGCCTCTGTCAGGAAAAATTCGGTATTTGTCCGGTTTGCAGATCCGTGATGGGCGCATTTTAATACTTCCAGGCATCCGTCTCCGTAGCGTTTTAAAAACCGCAGCGCCGCATCTTCTGCCTGTGTCTCACTGTCTCCCATAAAAACAGCGGAAAAATCCCCTTCCTGATAGAAAATCGCAAAAGAAGCCGCATTGGAATCCGCATAGGATTCCGTGCTGTCCGGAGACAGAATCACAAACTCATAACTTTTTCTTCCCCCTCCCGAAATCCGGTCCCCGGCATTAAGGTAGATTACTTCTGTCCCCCTGTCTTTTGCTTCCTTTGCAAGAGTGCCGAATTCCTCTTTCAGCGTAAGCGGAAGTGCAAGTTTCTTAATTTCTATTCCGTCGTCTTCCAGCACCTCCTTAAAACCGTTTACATGATCGGCATCGTTATGTGTTAAAAACCATACATCCACACATTTTTCCCCTTCAAACTTTAAATACGGAATCAGGATCCTCTCTCCGACCCGGTTTTTCGATGTGGAGCCTCCGTCAATCATATAAACATCTCCCGAACCGGTCCGGAGAAAAATACCGTCCCCCTGTCCTACATCCAGCATAGTAAGAGTAAAATCTTTCGGTGAACCGGTAATGAATAAAAAGAGCAAAACCAAAACTGCTGTAAATCCGAGCCGGTAAATATATGTGATTTTATAAAGCGTTTTATTATCAATCCCTTTCCACCATTTGACAATCCCGTCTTTCAGCCCGCTTTTTTGCTTTGCCGTCTTTATCCGTACTTTGCCGTTTTCCCCGCCATTTCCTATATACCTCTCTTCCTCCTCTGCCTTCTCATTTACGAGTTCATAATACTTAAGCAGGCATTTTCTTTTGAAGTATAAAGCTGCCATGCTGGCAAGGAGCAGCATTATCGCATAAACCAGACATCTTGCCGTTCCCGGATTTTTCACAGCAATAACGGAACCGGGAAACCGAAGAACTTTTTCCGACAGAAATTCAAATGTATACAGAATGCTTTTTCCGATTGTCACAAAAAGCATCGCCCCCCTCATCCACCAAAATGACAGGAACAAAGATGCAAACGCACTGACAAAAAGAACCGGCATGGCAGGCAGAATAAAGAAATTCAGAATCAGTCCCGCAAACGAAATCCGGTGAAACGAGCAAAGAACAACCGGCAGAGTTGATGCAAAAATCCCGATGCCGGAAAACAAACCGTCAAATGCCGTCTTTTTTCCGACAACCGGGGTAAAACAGGGATAAACAAGCAGAATTCCGGCAACTGCCAGATACGTTAACTGATACGAAGAGTCCGTCAAAAGCCCTGGAAAGAAAAGACATGTCAGAAATGCCGAAAGAACTAACGCTGTAGGCGGATCATATGCCTTCTTCAGCTCCTTTGCCGCCATTCGGTACGCAAACATGAAAACCGCCCGAAAAACACTCGGTGCAAATCCGACCATGAACGCATAGAGAACAAGGAACAGGATTGTGAGAAACAAGGCCGCTTTTGACCGGACCGGAGTAAGGGATAAAAGCACATAGATAAATGCTCCTATTAACGAAATATGCAGTCCGCTGATTGCCAGAATATGTGAGATTCCGGCCATGGAGTATAATTCTTTGCTTTCTTCATCGATTTCGTTTTTTTCACCGAGAAGCATGGCGGACAGAATTCCTCCGTATTCTTCTCCGTACATGCTTTCAAAAATATCCGTCCCCCTTCTTCTCATCCGGTAAAGGCTTTCCGCTATCCGGTTTCCTCCCCTGACGGAAAGCACTTCCCCATTTGAAAGGGAATAATAGTATCCTCTTGCCGCATAATACTTTGCCGCATCAAACTCTCCGGGATTTGTGGCATTTCTGATTTTCTCCGCCCGGCCGCGAAGAACAATTTGTGAGCCGGCCGGATACAGAGTCAAAGCCTCTTTCCCGCTTTTGATATAACATATAAATCCTTTGGATTTGTCAGCAGAATTACTGTCTGATGTTGAAGTGATTTTTGTTTTTTTCAGATATAAAACAAGATTATCGTTCTTATATTCTTTCTTTACAAGCTGTCCGCTTACTGTTACTGTTTCGGGAATATCCGGTGGCGGTGCGCAGTACAAAATGATTTTATAAAGAATGAATATGCAGGCAATTCCTGACAGGCAAATCCACATCAGGGGTCTTCTCAATTATTCTTCCTCCCGTATCACCAAATCGAGATTTCGTTCGAAGGTATCTTCGAGATTCGTCGTTTCGCGGTAAGAAACCTTGGAACTTCCGTTTACCTGTATCTGCACACGGTTAACCGTGGATAGATCAATTAAGGAATTGGCAATGGAATAAATGGTAACATCATTGGAAACATCATAAGGCTGTTTTAAGAAATCCTCGCTTAAATTCACATAGCAGGTTCCGTCCTTGTTCGTTACACTTAGAACTTTGGTTTCCGGATTGATGGTCGGATAATATCCCGCAAGCTGCGGCCCTTTGATTAACTGTTCAACCACCATTTTTTCCATGGAAATATTCGTGTTATAAACAACTTTTCTCTGTCCGGCTATCAGGTTCTTTCCGTCTTCCGTGGCAAAATAAAGTGTTACGCTTACTTTCTCGTAAGCATTGATTTCCTTTCCGTCGTTATCGATAAACGAATCCGCGGATAAGAATCCGACCGCCACACCGTTCGCATCCAAAAGCGTTTCACCCTCAACCAGAAATGCAACAAGATCGATTCCGTCAATCTGCGTAAATGAACGAACCAGAGATGCCCTTGCGAGTATTTCGTCGGTCGGCTTCTGATCATTGTATTTTTCGTCCATATTCAGGACCAGAGTTTCTTCTTTCACTTCATAGGAAAGAATGGAATAATCCACTCCCAGTGAAGTTTTCAGTTCATTATGAGACGGTCCTTCGGAAAGTGCGGTAATCATCTCCTGAATTTCATCATCAATATCATCCGAGAAAAACGCAAACTCTTCGCCCTTTATTTTGGTTTTATCACGATTGACAAAATAAACATATTTCTGCGTCTGGGAAATACTCTCACTGCTTTTCGGTTTATCATTTTGTTTGCAGGCGCTGAAAAGAGAAAAAATCACAAGAAGGAAGACAAGCAGCAAAAGCATGATCTTCTTCCTGTTTTTCCGATTCCTGTTTCCTGTAGTTTTTGAATAGTTTCCTGTCATCATAATGTCACTTTATTTCTTCTCGTCATCGTCTTCATCTTCGTTATCATCGTCTTCGTCGTCATCACCATCGTTGTCTTCGTCGTCTTCGTCTTCATCATTAGACTCATCTTCATTATCGAATTCGTCATCATTTTCGTCTTCTTCAGAATCATCGTCATCATCCTCTTCATCAGACTCTTCCTCATCATCGGACTCAGACTCATCCTCTTCCTCATCATCGAATTCTTCTTCGTCCTCATCCGAATCGTCCTCATCCGCTTCGGAATCATTTTCATCAACATCATCCACGATAATGTTTCCGTTTTCATCTATGTATTTTTCATCAATTTCTTCTTCCGAATAAGCGGTCTCGGGATCTTCCTCGATTTCCGCGGTTGCCGGAGCTTCTTTTCCCG
>JAEEGL012765637.1_pt1 | contig 17161 bp, 8 predicted proteins | sample 9134231 | NCBI WGS metagenome assembly JAEEGL01 (sample SAMN16246548, study PRJNA631951) | gut metagenome | biome: gut microbiome; feature: rumen; material: fiber-attached | host: Bos | place: Iran: Karaj | collected 2018-10
CCATATCTATAAAGATCCCAGTACTTCTGCAATACATAAGATACTCTTTTCGGATAATGATCATGAGGCTCTGAAAAAAGAATTCTTCGGCATGACGGATCTGTACGAGATAAAACTGACACAGCCGTTTAAAGATTTTGCTTCGCTGCAGGATTGGGGCTGGGATCTGGAGATCAGGCTTCAGGAGCTGGCGATAAAAGGCGAGATCTCTGCAATGCCGCAGAATATCAACACCGGAAAGACAAATGTAACTACGGAAGAAGCACTGGTATCCCTGATCATAGGTATTTTCATGGTCATAATGGGAGTAGCGCTGATCGTGCTTATCTTTATGTCGATCCGCTTCAGCCTGCAGGCAACGATCAAGAGGGAGCAGCGTGAGATCGGAACGATGAAAGCTATAGGTGTGGATTCACTTTCCTACCGGACCTTATTCATAGTAAAATACATCGCTTTTGCTTTATTTGGCGGTGTGATCGGAAGTATCGCAGGCACCGCATTATGCAGATTCATGATAAGACATTTTATCAGCAATACGCTTAATCCGGAAAATTCAGTGCTGGTCATGACAGGTATACTCTGCAGCGTGTTCTTTATCCTTATGATGATCCTGTTTTCTTTTATAGCGCTTAAGAAGATGCGTAAGATATCCGTTATGGATACCATACATGGGGAGAACAGAGGCGAGCGTTTTCATAAACTCCCCGGCGTGTTTCTGCACAAAAGTAAAAGAATATCCGTACCGTTATTCCTGGCAGGCTGCGATATAACAGGCAGGTTAAAAAGATATCTGTATCTGATCGTAAGTTATACTATGGGCATGGTGGTGATACTGATGGCCGTGCAGTTAAAGGCAACGGTAGTGAGTGATGATTACCGCAGGACTTATATGCAGTTTGGCGACAGAGAGCTTATCATCCGGCCGGAAGATGAGATAAGAGACCGTATTATCGATCAGGAAGGAAGTTACAGGAACGCGTTTCTTTACTACGAAAAATACTATAACGAACACGGCATCCCTTTAAATACGCAGATTACGGATGAGCAGGAGGTTACGCTGTTAAACGGCGGTAAACGGGATGGGGCGGTATTGCATTTCGGAGATTACGATATCGGTAAGCTTAAGCTGGTGAAGGGCTCAAAGACGCCAAAGCTGCCAAACGAGGTGGTCATATCGCATCTGTTTAAAAAGCTGAGGGGGATCAATATCGGAGATACGATAACGCTGGAGATGAAGATCTTTGAGGATGACGGTTTTACGATACGGACAGTGCAAAGGGACTTTATCGTGACCGGTTATGTGGAATCGACGAACTACAATAAAGTATTTATGATCGGAAACAGTGATGATATCGTTTCGGATGACTGGTCTGTATTTAACCAGGGTATAGATGCAGATGATACGGAGTATCACGGATATATCGAAAAAATGCGCGCCGTCAACAAAGATATACTGATACAGGATTTTGATGAAGTACTGGATTATGATCTGGGACGTCAGTACGGAACGCTCTTTGACGCGCTGATCGTTACGATGGGGATCATAATGACTGTCACGTGTTTTGCCATGACATTTCTGTACCAGCAGATCTTTATGGAAGAGGAGACAGCGGATATCGCAATGTTAAAGAGTCTGGGCATCGATAAAAAAAGCATAAGGGCATGGCATTACGAAAGGCTGCTGATACTGGTGGGTGTTGCTGTGGCAGCTGCAGTGATCATGGCGCTGACTGTGAACAGATTCATATTTGACAGGATAGGAGTAGCGGTACTGCATGTGGCGGAGTTTATCATCGCATCGCCTACGGCAGCATCACTGATCGTGCTGCCGCTGTGGATCACTTTACTGATCAGCGCAGTGATGCTGATATCCTTTAAGACAATGGATAAGATACAGATCTGGAGGGTAAGAGATGAATAGGAAAGTTTGTATGAAGAGTCTTACTGTCGCTGTAGCGTCGCTTTCAATGTTTATTGGCGGCTGCGCACAGACAGCGCCTGTCACGGGAGCCGGCAGTATGGTAAAAGTCGGATCCGTCAATGTGGAAGAGGAAGTGCATTACAGTGATGAGAGCGCAGCTGATAAACTGATCGCAAGCTGTGCATCGCAGGACGGTCTGTGTGAGATAAAACAGTATGCAAGCTATTATGATGTGACTCTGGATTATGAAAAAGGCAGGCCCGAAGAAGTGGGGGCAGCATATGCCGCGACGCTTAAAGAGGCTGTCCCGGCTTATGAGGCAGTAATTGAGCCGTATCTTTATGAGAATATACGGCATTCTTTCGGCGGCAGGAACGTAAATTACGATGCGCTGACAGAACGTATCCTGACGCTTGAGGCAGCGATACCGGATGATTACAGAAAAGAGATAGAAAGCTTTGCAAAAGCAATGTCAGATGGTGAAGAAGGCTACAGCGCGAACGGGGAGCTTAGCTATATCGAGCTGCTGACAGCGCAGATCATCCCGGATGCACTGCGCCCCACGGCCTGCAGCGCGCTCTCCCTTTCCGGCAGCATGACTGCTTCAGGGCAGCGCATCACCATGCGCAATCTGGAATGGAGCTTAGGCAGTGATGCGCAGATAGCCGCTATCCACGCTGTTACGCATATGAAAAAAGCGGAACGTTCGATTACTGCCATCGGCATGCTTGGTATCCTTGATATCATCACGGCGGTCAATGATGACGGCGTGATGATAGGCATCCTGGATGTGGGTTCGGATACATCGGCTATGGAAGGAATGCCTTATGTATACGAAGGAAAGAAGTGCTACACCTTTGAGATCCGCACTGCTTTGGAAAGCTTTGACAATGCAAAGGACGCAGGAGAGTTCCTGCTTTCGGAGAGCGGCGATTTTACCTGGTGCAACAATATGCTGGTATCGGATAATAAAGATGTGTTCTGCTGCGAAAACGCCACACGCGAAGTACAGGAAGCAGGAAGGGCAGTATCTGTTTTGCGAAGCCCTGATACGGAACTGATGGAGGGACTTTTATGGGACAGAAAAGATGCCTTCTGCATCGTTAACTCATTTGCAACGAAAGGAAATAATGATTCATTTACGGGGATGCAGGGCAATATCGACCGCTTCGCCAAATATGATCTGTGGGTAAACGAAAAGGAAAAATTCTCTGCAGCCGATGTTAAGGCTCTTATGGCTAAAGAGCACGTGAAAGAGTATGGCGTGGTTAATGTACACAACAGCGGAACGGTACACACGGTGATCCTTGATTACTCTACAGGCAATATACAGGTGGCATTTACAAAAGATTATTATGCGGAAGATGTGCCCGAATACGTAACCGTCGGACACTTCTGACTCACTGCCTTCCCCCTCTGGGGGAATGTGGCATCGTATTACTGCGTTCAACTGCCTTCCCCCTCTGGGGGAAGGTGCCCGAAGGGCGGATGAGGGCAGCTTGAAAATATCTCCTGATTTTGTTAAAGTTAAACTATGACCGACATCCTTATCATCGAAGACAATGAAGAACTCGGAAAGCTGATATCGGATTTCCTTAAACGTGAAGGCTACAGCGTGGAATGGTGTACCACCGCGGAAGAAGGGATCGGAAAGCTTAAGACAGCAGCATGCAAGATGCTGCTGCTTGACGTGATGCTGCCCGGGATCGACGGCTATGAAGCGCTGCAGGAGATAAGGAAAGAGCAGAAGATCCCCGTTCTGATGATGAGCGCGCGTACCGATGATGACAGCAAGATCCTGGGGCTTAAGCTGGGGGCCGACGATTATCTGGATAAGCCTTTCTCCGTATCGGTACTGGGCTTTAAGATCAAGGCACTGATGCGCCGCGCGTATGATATGGCGGAAGAGAGGCAGATACTTACCTATGGGAATATAACTATGGATATGACCCAGAGGGAGGTATTTAAGGACGGTAAGAAGATAGGGATAAGCGGTAAAGAGTTTGATCTGCTGGAATACTTTATGCGGCATCCCGAGCAGGTCATAAAAAAAGAAAAACTGTTTAATGAAGTATGGGGCTTTGACTGCATGAGCGAGCAGGGAAGCTTAAACGTCCATATAAGATGGCTGAGGGAAAAGCTTGAAGAGGATCCAAAGGATCCCGGGCTGATACAGACCGTATGGGGCGTGGGTTACAGATTCGGAGGCACTGCAGAATGAAGAAACTGGGAAAGCTTTTCATTTTTACGGTGCTTCTTTTCGTATGTATCTTTATATCCGCTAATATCTGCTTTGATCATTTCACAAAAAAAGACGATGACAAAACATATATCATGATGAACCGTGTGGTCGGCGCTCTTAAACAGAGCTCTGATGCAGCCGCCTCCGGAGATGAGATAAATGCATATTTAAGCTCGTATCTGGAAGAAAACAGAGCGGGATTCACCGCAGAATACGGAAGGAATGCACTGCCCGATAAAGTGAGCTACATCCCCTTAGAGAAGGGGAAAAGCGATGTATCCGTACTTAACAGGGGAAATGATTCCGATATAGTATGGGTGCTCAATACCGGCAGCGGCATCGCGGGACTGGTGGTGTTTTCTTTTGAAAACACTATGACCAACAGACTGCGTCTTATGATGAACGTGATCATCGCCGTGGCTTTTATACCGGTGATGGGAGTCCTGATATACATAAGCGCAGTGGTGCTTTCGCCTTTTGAGAGGCTTGCGGAATACCCGCTCAGGCTTTCGAAAAACGGGACACCGGATAAGCTGCCCGAGAGTAAGAACCGCTTCTTTGGGAAATTCATCTGGGGTATCAACATGTTAAGCGATAAGCTTGAGAAAAACCGGGTACGTGTGAATGAGCTGAGCAGGGATCATATGACAATGCTTACGACCATCGCCCATGGGATAAAGACGCCTGTGGCAAATATAAAGCTGTATGCGGATGCGATAAGTACGGGATTGTACCAGAGCGACGGAAAGATAAACAAAAGCGATGCGCAGGTGGCCGTAAAGATAAGCAAGAACGCCGATGATATAACAAAGCTGGTGCAGGAGCTGATCGATAAGGCTTCCGGAGCGGTAGTGGATTTTAAACCCGAGACCACGGCTTTTTATCTGGAGGAGCTTAAGGATTTCCTTGAAGAGGAATACAGTAACCGCCTTAAGGTACTGAACATACCTTATTCGTTTGAGCTGGGGAATAACGCTGTGATAAAGAGCGATAAGAGCGGACTGATAAGGATACTGATGCAGCTTATGGATAACGCCATAAAATACGGAAACGGCGAAGGCATATATGTAAGCATAAATAAAGAGGAAGATGCTTATTACCTGACGGTAAAGAATAAAGGAGAGGTTCCCGACGAAAAGGAACTGCCGTATCTGTTTAACGGTTTCTGGAGAGGATCAAATGCGGATAAGCATGAAGGCAGCGGAATAGGCCTGTATGAGGCCAGGCAGATAGCACTGAAGCTGTATGGGGATATATACGTAAAGGCCGATGCAGAGGCTAAAGAGATGGAATTTGACGTATATATCCCGGATACTTCCAAAGGATGAGTGTCTTAATGCTCATCTATCGTGATCACGTCTTTGAGAATGTAGTGAAATAAAGGATATGAAGTATTGGCGTTTTCGGTGTAGCCGTTACGCAGATCGATGGTATCGGAGGGATCGGCGGGATTTACGCCCGTATAATCGCCTTTAAATACAAAGTCGGTATTACCGCGCTTAAACTTATCTATGGCGCTGTTCATGGCTTCCTGTGTTCCGGGAGCGCATACCTGCTGGTTAAGGTCGACCATTTCTACCCAGCCTTTTTCAAAACCGGCACATGTATCTGTTCCGTGGATATCGCCGGAAACAAAGGCTTCTATCTTCTTTTCGCTCAGCACTGCGGCAACGGCAGAGAGTACATAAGGTTCCCAGCAGATACGTGATGTTACCAAAGAGGCGCCGGGGGCCACTTCCGACATGCTCTGGTTGTAGCCTACGAAATACACGGGAGAGTGTGTGACGGCTTCCTCGCAGGCGATAGCGGGGCCTATGGTATCGGTATGCTGTGAGATTATCACACAGCCCTCGTTTATCAGCTGAACGGCAGATGCTTTTTCCTGGGCGTAGCTGCTCCAGGTGTGGGTGTAGCATACGTGCATCACAGCCGTAGGCACTACAGAGCGTACACCAAGTAAAAATGCCGTGTAGCCGGAGATGACTTCGGAAGTGGGGAAAGCTGCTACAAAGCCGACGATGGCTTCATCGCTTGTTATGATCCCGTCGCTGATAAGCTGTTGTATCTTCATTCCTGCGGCGATACCGCTGACGTATCTTCCCTGATAAGCCTCGCCTTTAAACGTATGGTAATTAGCGGGCACTTCCTGATCACTCATATCCATGTAGGAAGCCTGGCAGAACTCCGTATTTGGATACTGCGGGGCCAGATCGCGTACCAGTGTGCTGTATCCGTTAAAGAAGATGATATCGCATCCGCCTTCAGCCAGTTCGCGCAGCGGCTCTTCCATATCTTCGTCCAGAACATTGCTGCGGGTTTCTATTTCTACGCGGTCCGGATATTTCTTCTCCAGCGCGTCCTTTGCCAGCGAAAAGTTGTAGGTGTAGGGCGTGCTCTCGTCATTATCGTAGATGAATCCCACTTTGATGTGATCCCTGCCGCCGGACAGGTTTAGTATCCTGAAGCAGCAGATAAAAGCAGCCATTATGACGGTGCACGTCAGTGCGGTCAGAAGATATACACGTTTCATGCCTTAGTTTCCTTTCTTATCATCTGAGCTTTTACTGTTATCGGAGTCTGTCTTTTTATCGTCAGAGTCTGTCTTCTTATCATCGGAGCCGGCATTCTTTCCGGAGGCCTTATTTTCCTTTTCCTTCATCTCGGCTTCCTGGATCTTCTTATCTTCTTCGACACGGCGGCGCAGTTCTTCCTGAGCCTCCTGATCCTCTGCCTGCTGTATCTCGGCGCGCTTCTGGGCATAGAGTTCTTCAAGGTTGATCACGCCTTTATCTACCAGGCGCAGGAAGGCGTCCAGCGCATCGGGATCGAACTGGCTGCCGCGCCCGCGCTTCATCTCGGTCATAACATAATCGGTGTCCATGTGATTACGGTACACACGGTTAGAGGTCATGGCATCGAAAGCATCGGCCACACCTATGATGCGGGCAAAGAGGGGTATCTCCTCGCCCTTGAGTCCGTCGGGATAACCTTTGCCGTCGTAACGCTCGTGATGGTATCTTGTACCGTCCGTAACGTGCTCGACTAAGGTAAAGTCCTTGAGTATCTCTGCTCCGCGCACAACGTGTGATTTCATCTTTGCATATTCATCGTCGGTCAGACGGCCCACTTTGTTAAGTACGCTGTCGGGAACGGCTATCTTTCCTATATCGTGCATCTGTGCGGCTTTGCGCAGATTGGACAGCATCCTGTTACGCTGCCACCATTTAAAGCAGCCCATCTCGCGTGCTATCATTTCCGAATATTCGGCCACGCGCATGGAGTGCTGGTGTGTACGTACGTCCTTGGCATCGACTGCGTTTGCTATAGCCATGACTGTTTCATTTGCCATGTTTATCTTGATCTGCTGCTGGTTTAACTGTCTCTGCACCACGAACCAGGTGAGCCAGATGATAAAGAGTGCCAGCAGGATCAGCATGTATACGATGAATACAGGCTGCTCATAAAACTCACCTTCCTTGACCAGTTCGAATTTGCGCTCTTCCAGAACGCGGTTACCGGCACTGTCAAAGATCGCCAGACGGAAGGTGTATCTGCCTGCGGGCAGATTTGTATAGATGATGTTGTTGAGATTGTTCTGGGGGATGATCGTCCACTGCGGGTCAAAACCCTCCAGGATATAACCTACGTTGGGTTCCTGTATGGTGTAGTTTAATATCTCGGGGGCCAGCTCTATACGGCTGACGCCCTGGCCTACGGTGATGGCTCCCATGCGGGCCAGCGGCTGCTGTATACCGTCCAGCTTAACGGAGGCAAGCTGCATACGGTAGGAGCGGACATCGCTGTTATACTTATCTACATCGATGATATATACACCGGTATCACAGGGAAGGAAGAGCTCGCCTTTATTGTTATAGCAGTTCCATGAATTGGCGGTGAGCGAAGTTCCCAGACCTCTTCTGGCATCCAGAAGCTCCCAGGCTATCTCGCCGCCTTCTACGAGTTCGTCGCGTTCCACCACATAGATACCGGCACTGGACATTACAAAGAGTGTATCCTCATCCTTTGCCCAGATATCGTAGTTGTTGAAATAGGGGAATTTATCGAGCGCACGTATTGAACCGTTCGGATCGCGGTAGCACAGGCTGTTACTGGTAACGATGAACACGCCTTCCGATTTGGGGTCTTTTATCGTACGCAGTATAACACCGCTGCTCAAGCCGTCTTCGCGGGTCAGCATTTTATCGACCTGTTTGTCTTTGATCACGGCGATACCGTCACCGTCGGTCCCGGCTAATATCGTGCCGTCGCCCAGTTCGGTGATCGTAAGTATCATCGAATTGATAAGACCGTCTTCGTTGCTTATGGTCTGTTCTATTTTGTGATCGCGTATAAAGCTTATGCCTGTATCACCGGCGGCCAGGATGCTGCCGTCGGAAAGCCCGGTCACTATACGGGCACGGCTTCCGAAGCTGCCGTTTTCGGCGTTGTAATGCCAGGATCTGCCGTTGGCCGAATATTCGATCAGACCGTTACCGTAGGTACATACCCACAGATGGTTATCACCGTCAACATACATGCAGCGGATACGCATGCCCGCAAGTTCGGTGGTAAGGAGATTGCTGTAGCTGCGGCGGCAGTTTTTGTCTACCACATCCAGCCCCTTGTCGGTACCTATGTAATAACAGTTCTGCCAGTACACTATGGTATTTACAACCTTCCTGTCCATGCCTATGGAGCCGTATACATCCTTAAAAGGTGACTTGGCCAGACGAAGCAGGCCCAGTCTGGAAGAGGTGAACCAGAGATTGCCCTGGTAATCGTAGAGCATGTTGTCGATGGAATTGTTGAAATCGTTGGTATTGAGCAGATGATAGCCGTCTGCGTCGATATAGGATATACCGTTATCCGTCGACAGGAAGTATGTACCGTTGCTTAAAAAGTTGATGTTATTGATGGCATTTATGCCATCGCAGGTCTTTACTCCAAGGGATCTGAAATCTCCCGATGAGATATCGTAACTGTAGATGTGATCGGTGGAAGAGCCCACCATCAGTGTGCCGTCCGGCGCAAAGGCGCAGCACTTGAACCATTCGTTGCCGTCGGGCGACTGAAGAGTGGAGAGGATCTCGCCGCCTTTCAGAAGAAAGAGCCTTCCGTCGGTAGTGATGGCTGCTACATGGCCGTTCTCGTCTGCGGTTATGCTGTCGGCATAATTGATCTCTTCAAGTGTGTTGGCTGCCTTAAGGCCGTTGTTCATGACCAGTATCTGCATGCTGGCGGTGGTGCCTATGTAGTAGTAACCGTCGGTACCGCGGATGATGCAGCGTACGGAGTTGGAAGGAAGGCCGCTGGACTGGTCCAGGATGTTTACTATCTTTTCGCGTATCATTATGGAAAGGCCGTTATCGTTGGTGCCTATCCACATACGTCCTTCCTCATCCACATATAGGCAGTTTACGTTCTTTACCGATTCGTAATCGTCTACCCAGCGGAACTCGCGGCCGTTATAGCGGTACAATCCGGCATAGGTGCCTATCCAGAGCACACCGTCATTGGTCTGGGCGATATCGTTTGCTTCTCCGCAGGGAAGGCCGTTGTTGCTGCTGTAAACGCTCTGTACGTAATCGTTGTAATCGGGGGAATCGGAATCGTCGGCCGCCTGTGTATATAAGGGGGCGGATAACGGAATGAGTGCGGTTATGATAAGGATAGCGGCAGCAGCCTTGGTTGCGCTGCCGGAGTTTTCCGTGCCTGATCCGCTGCCGTTTCTGATACGCTCTATAAGTATCAGCAGATAAACTGCGGCTATTGTCAGCACTTTATCGGCAAATTCGATGGACAGCTGTCCCAGTATGCAGCTGACAGAGAAGGGCCATTTCTTATCGAGAAGGAAGACGATGACGGCATCGCCCCATGCATTTCCGGTATAGCCTTCGGAGAGGAGGATGTTTAAGGGCACCGATACCAGCAGTGCTGTTACCATGGTGAGTGTTGCTGCCAGCATAAAGCCGTAGAAGCGGTCGAACCACTTGCGGCGGGCAGCTATGCCTACGATAATGCCCAGAGCTATGCTGGTAAGGGAATAAGCTATTGAGAGATGATTGATCTGTGAGTAGGCCACGTTACCGGCAAGCCCCACCATGGCGCCGCATATGGGGCCGGCTGTATATGCGCACAGCGCGGTACCGAAGGAATCTGCCCACAGCGGCAGGTTGAAGTGTACTGCCAGCAGTTTACCGCAGATATTCAGACACACACAGACTGCTATAAAAAGAACGATCTTTACGTTTTTCCACTCTTTCATGATGTATGCTCCTCCCTTTATACAGCAATATGATTATATCAAAGAACAGAGCATAAGTAAAACCCGGTCTGCTTATTCGAACTGGCTTTGGTATAAACGGTAATAGGCTCCTTTAAGGCCCATCAGTACATCATGGCTGCCCTGTCCGATCACGTCGCCGTGCTCCATGACGATTATGTTATCGGCGTTTCTGATGGTGGAGAGCCTGTGGGCTATTATAAAGCAGGTCTTGCCGTGCATCAGCTTCTTCATGGCATCCTGTACCTTGCGTTCCGTTGCGGTATCCACATTGCTGGTGGCTTCATCAAGTATCAGCATGCCCGTATCGTACAGCATGGCGCGGGCGATCGTGATCAGCTGTTTCTGTCCCTTGCTGATATTGCCGCCGTCTTCGCTGATAACGGTATTATAACCGCCGGGCAGCTTCATTATGTAGTTATGTATGTGTGCGGCCTTTGCGGCTGCCGCCACTTCCTCGTGGGTGGCGTTTTCTTTTCCGTATGCGATATTGTCAAAGATGGTGCCGTTAAATACCCATGTATCCTGCAGTACCATGGAATAGCTCTTGCGCAGGCTCTCCATTGTATATTCCCTGTTTTCGCGTGAGTCCACGCAGATGCGGCCGCGCTGCGGATCGTAGAAGCGCATCAGCAGGTTGATCATCGTGGTCTTGCCGGCGCCGGTGTGGCCTACTATAGCCACGGTCTCGCCGGGCTTTGCTTCCATGTTAAAGTCATGGAGTATGGTCTTTCCCGGGAGATAACCGAATTCCACGTTATTCACGCTTACGTGACCCTTTGCGTTCTTCAGAGTCACTGCGCCTTCGATATCCCTTACTTCCTCCGCTTCATCGAGCAGTGCGAATACTCTTTCGGCAGCAGCTAAAGCGCTGAAGATCTCGTTGATGATATTGGAGATCTCGTTTATGGGACCGCTGAACTTGCGGCTGTAGAGTATGAAGCTGGAGATCTGCCCCAGGCCCACTATGTTATACATATACAGTATGGCGCCGCCCAGGCCTATGGCGGAGAGCCCTATATTACTGATCATGCCTATGGTGGGCCCCATGGTCAGGCCCAGGCCGTCGGCATCTTTATAGGCTTGTGCGGCTTTTTTGTTTATTCCGGAGAAGCCTTCGCATACCTGATCCTCATGGGCATAGGCCAGTATGGTCTTCTGCCCGGTGAACATCTCCTCCGCATAACCGTTCATCTCGCCGTAGGCACGGCTTCTGGCGCGGTAGAGCGGTCTTGTCTTTTTGCCCATGTACCTGGTAAAGAGCACGGAGGCAGGGATGGTAAATACCATACACATGACTAAGGGCAGGGATATCATGCACATCATTATAAAGCTGCCCACGACAGTGACAAAGCTCGTCAGTATCTGGACTATGTCGGAAGAGAGGCTGGTGCAGACAACATCTATATCGTAGGAGACGCGGCTTGTGATATCGCCGGCCAGATGCTTGTCAAAATAATCCACGGGCAGCTCCATGAGCTTGTTGAACACATCCCTCCGCAGATTGCGGGCCACCTTGCGGCCTACGCGCATCATGCCTATATTGACCAGGAAGGAGAGTATATTGCTGCCCACATATACCAGCAGCATCAGCAGCCCGTAATGTATCACCATGGGCATGTTGACATTGCCCTTGCCGGCCGTGGCTTCGTTGATGGCGCGCCCAGCAAAGTCGGGACCGTAGAGATTGCCTATATTGCTGGCAAAGGCACATATCAGCAATATGAAAAACACCCATCCGTATTTCAGCATGTATCCCAGCAGGCGCTTTAAGGTTTTTGAGGCGTTCTTCGGCTTTTGCTTTTCTCCGCCCCTGTCTCCGGGTCCGGGCATCTTATCTCCTTTGTATCAGCTTGTCTGCATCTCGTAGGTCTCACGGTATGCGGCGCAGTTTTTCATCAGCTCGTCATGCGTACCAAGGCCTATGCATCTTCCGTTATCCATTACCATTATCTTATCCATGTTCATCACGCTGCTGACTCTCTGTGCTATCAGCAAGAGCGTGCTGTCTTTGTGGTTTGCGCTTATGGCGTGCCGCAGGGCCGAATCGGTCTTGTAATCAAGGGCACTGGAGCTGTCGTCTAAGATAAGTATCTCAGGAGCTCCGGCAAGAGCGCGGGATACCAGCAGCCTCTGGCGCTGGCCGCCGGACAGATTGGCGCCCTTTATATCCGCCATATGATCAAGCCTTGCATCCAGGGCGTCGATATACTCAAAAGCCTGGGCGTCTTTTGCGGCTTGGAGCAGTTTTTCGTCATCAAAGCCGCGGCCGAAGTCGATGTTATTACGCAGGGAATCCTTAAATACCATGTCGTTCTGGAATACGACGCCGAAGAGCTTTCTCAGCTCATCTTTTCCGTAGCTGTTTACATTCCTGCCGTTTATGCTTATGCAGCCGCTGTCGGTGTCGTAGAAGCGCATCAGCAGATTGACTATCGTCGTTTTTCCGCAGCCGGTGGGGCCTATGATCCCCAGGCTTTCACCTTTCTTTAAGCCAAAGCTTATTTGATCGAGGGCTTTTTCGCGTTCGCCGCCCACAAAGTCGCTGCCCTGCCGGCTCTCTTTACCGTAGGAGAAGCTGACGTTATCAAATCTGATAAAATCTTCAGAGGATGCGGCAGCCGGGGCCGTATCATGTACCACCCATTCATCGCCGTGTGCGATCACGGCATCGATCCTGAGCGCGCTGGCGCTGGCTTTGGACATGCTCATGAATATCCTGTTAAGGCCCATGACGCCCATGGTGATCATGTTAAAATATGTGAGGAATGCCAGGATGATGCCCGGCTCCATGAAGCCGTCGTTTACACGCTTTGCCCCCAGTATCACTACCAGCGTGAGCCCTACGTTAAGGCACAGCTGCATGAAGGGACCGGGGATGGCCATTACCGTGCCGGCGGTTATATCGCTGTCAGTCATATCTTCGTTGGCGGCAGCAAAGCGCCTGCGCTCGTAATCGGATTTGCTAAGGGCCTTTACCACGCGAATGCCCGTGATATTCTCACGCATGATGCGCACCACGGTATCCAGTTTCTGCTGCACCCTTGCGTATATGGGGATGCCCTTTGAAGAAACGATAAAGACCACTGCGATCAGAAAAGGCAGCATTATCACCAGTATCATTGCAAGATAGCGGTCCATGAACAGTGTCATGATGACCCCACCCAGAAGCATTATAGGCGCCCTTACGCACAGAGACTGAAGCTGGGCCACTGCAGTCTGTACATTATAACTGTCGGAGGTCATGCGGCTGATAAGGCTGGGAAGACCCACTTCGTCGAAGCTTTCACCGGACAGATTGGCGGTGACCGCAAACAGATCCTGGCGCACGTTATAGCTTATCCTGTGGGCATTGTCGATGGCGCGCCTGTTGGCGATAACGTTAAACTGCCTGCAGCAGACGGTGGCGATGAACATCAGACCGCCCCACAATATCACCATCTTAATGCTCTTTGAGGGGACCACATGGTCGATCATATACTCCAGGATATACGGAAGCGTAAGCTCAAACATCGTTCCGATGAGCTTGATGAAGATAGCCAGGAAAATGGCGTATGCATATTTTCTCATGTATCTGAAGATAAGCTTCATGTACGATGCTCCTAAAAGGCCTGCGTCAGTTCATAAACAACGCCCTATTATACCATATTCCGGCTGTATGATACATACAAAATATATGTAGTATTGCAGGGCCGATTCTGATAGAATGCATCTATAACGGTTAATTGAGGATCCGCAGCAGAAGGATAAGGGACCCGGGATGAACGAAGCATATAAAGAATGGGTATTAAGATCATATGAAAGCAAAGCCAACAGGCGCAGCACCGCGATAGGGGAAAAGATCCTGCGCGAGCATATCGGCGGCAGGGGCACGAAGAGAAAACGCGATGCCCTGCGGCGCAGCAGCGCATACCGTCAGGAGCTGGAAAAGATGCGGCAGGAGGATGAGATATACTGCTATTATCACGGCCGCACACAGCTCATCAAAGCCGATGAGGAATACTATGAGGCGAACATGGAATGGATCGACCGCATGGCGGAGGACGGCATGCACGATTTCTCCGAATACGCCATAAAGGACTACCGCCGGAAGCTTGAAAATACACAGATAGTAAAAGAAACCTTTGATAAGCGGGGCGTTAAGGACGTGTATGAGCTGGTAAGCATACACACGCCGGATCTGCGCGGGATGATGAGACAGACGATAAGGGAGTATCTGTCATCAGCAAGGATCGATACCTCTTATATAGTACCCACTCAGAAAGGCGCCTATCACGAACGCGAGCTGGGTATAAAAAATTACGAAGAATTCATAAAGGGCCTTCCCGATAAGACGGGATGGAGGTCTTTTTACTGTGATATCGTACTGATGAAGGGAAGCAGCTATCCCGAAAAGCCTTTCTGCGACTGCATACTGGGGATCATCAAAGCGGCGATGCCTGCAGGCATCAGCAAAAACAGGAGGAGTGAGATATGCAATCTTATCCTGGAAGAAGCGGAGAATGCCTGCTATATCTGCCTGAGCGATTATTCTGAGCGTATCAGTCCCATAATGTCAAAAGATGAAGCGCTGGGGCTGATAGCGGAAAACCCCATGTATAAAGGGCTTGATAAGAAATACAGACGCATGAAGGAAAAGGAGCTGGCTCTTAAGGAAGCCGTGCTCGATCATATCCCCGATAACATGATAGATCTGTATCCGGCAGCACGCAGGATAAGCAGGCGTTTCGTGCTGCATATCGGCCCTACCAATTCCGGAAAGACATACAGTGCCATGCAGGAGATGATAAAGTGCGGCAGCGGTGTGTATCTTGGGCCGCTGCGTCTACTGGCTTACGAGCAGTATGAAAGGCTTACCGATATGGGCCTTTCCTGTAAGCTGATAACCGGCGAAGAGGAGATAATAAAGGAAGATGCGGCTTTTCAGGCATCGACTATCGATGTGCTGGATTTTAAGAAAGGCTACAGCTGCGCCGTGATCGACGAAGCGCAGATGCTGACGGATGAATTCCGCGGCGGAAGATGGACGGCAGCCATAATGGGCATCGTGGCCGATACGATACATGTATGTGCCGCTCCCGAAGCAGAGGATCTGCTGGTAAAGATGATAAAGGAATGCGGTGATGAAGTGGAGGTGCAGTATCATAAGCGTTTAAGCACGCTTGAGTGTGATAAGCAATACTGCGACTTCCCCGAAACGGTGCAGAGAGGCGATGCACTGATAGTGTTCTCGCGCAGGTCTGTGCATGCCGTGGCGGCCAGACTGCAGAAGCAGGGATACCGCTGCAGCGTGATATACGGGGCGCTGCCCTATGATGTGCGTCACGAAGAGGCCAGAAAGTTCATGGAAAAAGAGACGGACGTACTGGTGGCTACCGATGCGATAGGCATGGGACTTAATCTGCCCATCAGGCGCGTGGTGCTGATGGAGACCTCTAAGTACGACGGCCGTGAGAGAAGATATCTGAATCCCGCGGAGATAAAGCAGATAGTGGGGCGGGCCGGCAGGCACGGCGTTTTCGACCGCGGCTTCTATACCGTCGACGCCGAAGCAGGCATGGAACTGGAGCAGCTGCGGCGCAAGGTGGAGAATAAGCTGCCGGATATAAAGAGCGCCAGGATCGCTTTCCCGGAGAGCCTGCTTAGTCTGGAGGGAAAGGTGTCGGAGCTGATAAGCCAGTGGGATAAGATACCGGTATCAGCGCCTTTTGAGAAGGCATCTTCGGAGAGAGAGATAAGACTGGCGGAGATGCTTGAGCAGCATACTAAAGATAAGCAGATGATATACGAGCTGATAACCATACCCTACGACGAGAGCAAGCAGGAGCTGTTGGAACGCTGGCTTTCGTTTGCCCTGGATCTGATAGGCAAAAAGCCTCTGCATTTTAAGATAGGCTGGGGGATGGATCCCGTGCAGGATCCGGAGGAACTGCGCGAAGCGGAGCGTATGTATGAGGATCTGGATCTGGAATACCAGCTGTGTAAAAAATACGGAGATAAGGACAGCTGCGATGCGATCATGCGGCAGAAGACCATAATATCAACCGAGATCAACCGCTTCCTGGCAACTCAGGCGCTTAAGGAAAAAGAATGCGTGATCTGCGGGCGCCCCCTTCCCTGGGACAGTGTAAAGAGCAGGTGCAGGGCTTGCCAGCGTGACAGATCCGCGTCGCATTCGCGCAGGGGCGGCAGGAAGAAGCACTACGACTAAAATATCACGACATTCTTTCCGCTGTTTTTACCCTGATAGAGTTTTTCATCGGCACGCTGTATCCATTTATTGATGGATCGCGTGTCTTCTTTTTCGGCCAGGCCTATGGTGATGGTTACATCTATCTTATTGCCGTCAAAAACGAAATCGGTGGATTCCACTTTTTTACGCAGATCTTCCATGCGGCTGTGTATATCTTTACTGCCGGTACTGAGTATCAGGAATTCTTCGCCGCCCCATCTTGAGAGGACATTTCCTTCGCAGGAGCTGCGCATTATGTCGGAGAGGGTTTTTAATACGTAGTCGCCGGCATTGTGGCCGTATATGTCGTTGATCTTTTTGAAATCGTCGATATCTATCATTATCACGGCTGCCGAAGGATCAAAACTGTCGATTGCAGAAAGCTGCTCCATCATGTAATGGCGGTTGTATAGTCCGGTAAGATTATCGACATAACTCATCTGTTTCATGGCCTCTTCACTGCGTATGGTGGTCTTTATCAGG
>JAEEGL013379335.1_pt1 | contig 17160 bp, 11 predicted proteins | sample 9134231 | NCBI WGS metagenome assembly JAEEGL01 (sample SAMN16246548, study PRJNA631951) | gut metagenome | biome: gut microbiome; feature: rumen; material: fiber-attached | host: Bos | place: Iran: Karaj | collected 2018-10
GCATGATTTTGTATCAACTCCCTATGAAAAAACCTCTAAAAAATCGCGAAAACCCTTTCTCAGGAGCTAAAATGATGCTTCATCGGGTCGCGAAGTAACTTTAACCTCCTTAAAGTTACTCGGCGACACCCTTATAGTTACTCCGGGACACCCTTAAAGTTACTCGCGGATGGGGTTAAAATTCGCCTATCCTGCGGCTTTGTTGTTCCATATTTACCCTTCGAAAGCCCGTATTTTTGACCCTTTAAACGGTAACGGTCACTATGACAGAGAGTTACGTAAATCGCGATTTTTTGCGATTATACGCGAGCAGCAGATTTTTCGTGGAAAATATGCGACTGTAGAGCACGAATAATTATGCAAAATCTGCATAAATGTTGTTTTTGTCCGATTGTCGTTTAAGTGAAGAGTGAAAAGTGAAGAATGAAGAATTGGGAGTGAAGAGTGAAAAGTGAAGAGTGAAGAATTGGGAGTGATGAGTGAAGAGGGGTGAGGGAAGAATTATCCCGCTCAGCTGGATTTGAAATCCGACTGAGCGGGATATATAGTATAGAACAACCGAGTTCTATTAATTCCTGTCTCAACAGACGCACGTCGTATTATTTGATGACGAAGACGTTGAATGACTTAGGCGCCACTTCTGTGTCTATTGTTGTGCCGTTGAGTGTTACGTCGCTCTCCTTTGGAGTTATCTTCTCGGGGTTGTCGAGGGTGTTCTCTGCAACGGGGTCGCTGCTGGTCAGGGTGATAACCTTTGCGCTTGTGGCTTTCTTCAGGCCCTTGAGGTTGAGCTTCACGGGCTGTGCCTTGTCGCTTACGTTTGCCACCTTGATGTAGATGCTGCCGTTGTTCTTGTCGCATACAGCTGAAGCGAAGAGTCCGTTCTGGTCATCATCGCCGCAGACGTTGCGTCCGTTCATCGTGAGAGGCAGCACGTTGGTACCCTTATACTGTCCGTAGAGCTGCTGAACGTAGTAAGAGCATGACTTGAACATGCGCAGGTTGTCGTACCATATCATGTCAGGACGCCATTGCCAGCCCTTCACGTGTGCGAAGAGTGGGGCGTAGGTGGCCATGTGAACCACGTCGGCGTTGCGCTCAAAGCCGGTCATGAAGGCTGCCTCCATGAGCGAAGCGTTGAAGTGGTTCCACTTCTTGCCCTTTCCGTGGCAGGCATATTCGCCGGCAAACACCTTCGGACCCTTGCGGTCATAGTTGTCATAGCGATGACGGTTCACCTTGTCCATGAACCACGCCTCGTTGCGATAGAAGTGCTCATCATAGAGGTCGGCCTTGAGCTCCTTCATCTTTGGCTGCAGCATGTCAAACTTCCATCCCTCTGAGTCGGGGCCTGTGGTACCGATATACTTGATTTCCGGGTGCTTCTTCTTCAGCACGTCGAGGAATTTCTTCAGTCTTGACGTGAAGGCAGGATTGTCCTTATAGTCCCATTGCTCGTTGCCCACTCCGAGGTAATGCAGGTTGAAGGGAGCGGGGTGGCCCATATCTGCGCGCACCTTACCCCAGGTGGTGTTGACGTCGCCATTGGCAAACTCTATGAGGTCAAGGGCATCCTGTATGTATGGATCGAGGTCGTCAAGAGCTACGTGTACGGTCTTCTCGTCCTCAATCTCGTTCTGGAACTGGCAGGACAGGCCGCAAGAGATTACCGGCAGAGCCTCACAGCCAAAGTCCTCGCAAAGCTGGAAGAACTCGAAGAAGCCGAGACCATAGGACTGATGATAGTCGGGATAGAGACGATAGGGGAATGTGTTCTCCCAGCGGTTCTCATTCAGAGGACGGTTCTCAACGGGGCCTACGCTATTCTTCCATTGGTAGCGCTGGTCAAGGTCTGTACCCTCTACGATACAACCGCCTGGGAAGCGGAACACTCCGGGCTTCAGGTCGCAGAGCGCCTGTGCCAGATCCTTACGCATACCGTTCTCGCGGCCCTTCCAAGTGTCTGTAGGGAACATGCTGACATGCTCTATATCCACAGTCGTAAGCTTCTTCTGGCCTCTCTTTCCGGCAAGGAACAGGCGCAGGTGAGCATCGTCAATGGTCTTCTTGGATTTGATGGTAATGCTGTATTTCTTCCAGTCCTGACCTTTCACATTGATAGTGTCAGAAGTGAATTCCTGGTGCTCGCCCATAGTGTCGTTATCCACGAGCTGCACGTACAGTTTTCCATCGCCCCCCTCTGGGCAACGTGCATAGAGCGAGAAGCGATAGGTCTCGCCCTTCTTTACGGCTACGCCGAAGAAGCCTTCGTTCTCTACGCCTGTGCGCTTGTGAACGTGTCCCGGGTCAGAGAGACGCAGATAGTGCGGGTTCTTGTCAAACGGACCGCCTTGGTTCATGACCTCGAACTTGCCGAACGGAATCCATCCCATCAGGTTCTGTGGGAACTCAAACGAGCGGTTCTTAATCATTTCGGCATAGAGACCGCCGTCAGCGGCATAGTTGATGTCCTCAAAGAAGATGCCGTACATGGTGTTCTGTATCTTGGCACCTGGCTTTGATACTTTGACGGTCATCTCGTTGGCTTGCGCGTTGGCAAGCAGAGGTAGCGATAACGCTAAAGATAATAAGATTTTTTTCATATTGTATAGGTTGTTTAGTAAGTTAGTCTTTCTTTGATTATAAGCCTCAAAGAGGCACGCCACGCGACACTCCCAACTGGTTTTGTAATATCATCTCTCCCCCTTGGGGGAGCTGGAGTGGGCTTCTCCCCTTGGGGGAGCTGGAGGGGGCTTCTCCCCTTAGGGGGAGCTGGTGGGGGCTTTTATTCCGCCTCGTCCCTGCTGCGGAACCATGTGGCGAGTATCGTGCCCGATATGGAGTGCCAGGCGCAGCTGACTGCTGCGGGGATGACGGCCAAAGGACATGATACGGCAAAGAATGTTGATGCCAAAACCGTAGCAAGTCCTGCATTCTGCATTCCCACCTCGATGGATATGGTGCGCTTCTTGGCCTTTGAGAAATTGAACAGTCGGCCTGCCGAATATCCCGTGAGATAACCCAGGGAATTGTGGCATAGCACCACGAGGAATACTACGATGAAGAACAGCACGCCTTCTGCCATCAGTTTGTCTCGCACGGCACTTATCACTCCGCCCACGATGCAGGCAAGTCCGAGGACGCTGAATGCGGGCATCACGGCCTGAGCTTTCTTGAATGAGGCGTTGCCGCCATAGAAGAGGTTGGCAAAGAAACCTATGGTGACAGGTAAGAGCGTGACAATCAAGATGTTTAGGAACATTCCGACAGCATCTACTTCAACCTGCTGCCCAGCCAGCCAAAGCACGAGCAGGGGAGTGACGATAGGTGCCAGCAGAGTGGAGACAGTTGTCATACCAACGGAGAAGGCCACGTCTCCGCGGCAGAGGTAAGACATGATGTTGCTTGACACACCTCCGGGACAGCAGCCCACGAGTATGATACCCACGATGATAGGCTTGAAGTCAAAGCCCAGCATGGAGGTCAGAGAAGAATGGAATAGGGTAGCAGCGAGGTTGTCGGCTCCTACGGTAAGCGTCCATGCGATGAGGGGCATGAGCAGAAATTGTGCGCACGTACCTATCAATATATCAAAGGGGCGTGCCGCTAACGTCTTGATGTCCTGCATGGTAAGTGTGAGTCCCATAGTGAGCATGATGAACCCCAGAATGCAAGACTGTATGGTGCCATGAACCCATGAGAACAGGCTTGGCACAAAATAAGTCACTACCGCTACTGCGATAATGAACCAAGAAGTGTATGTCGCGAGCCATTGGCTGCAACGGAAGAGTATATTGTACATGTCGTGGCAAAGTTAAGCATTTTCTTTTAATCGGCCAAATTTAGCCGAAATAATTTTGTCACCTCACAAAAAATCAGTATCTTTGCGCCGACTAACCACTCTCGCAGTCACCCATGCTGAAACCTACATGCGAGAGAGGATAATCCGAACGGAATAATTAAACTAACAATAATAAACAAAAATCTATGAGTCTAAAAATTGTGGTACTGGCAAAACAGGTACCCGACACGCACAACGTGGGTCCGGATGCGATGACAGCCGAGGGAACGATAAACCGTTCCGCGTTGCCCGCCATCTTTAATCCCGATGACCTGAACGCTCTGGAGCAGGCACTAATCCTGAAAGACAAGTTCCCTGGCTCCACCATTACCGTCCTCACTATGGGACTTCCTAAGTCAGCAGACATCATCCGTGAGTCACTCTATCGCGGTGCCGACTGCGGCTATGTCGTAACAGACCGCTGCCTCGGAGGTGCCGACACGCTGGCTACGAGCTACACTCTGTCGCAAGCCATACGCAAGATTGGCGACTATGACATCATCCTCGGAGGCCGTCAGGCTATCGATGGTGATACGGCACAGGTGGGACCTCAGATAGCAGAGAAGCTTGGATTGACCCAGGTGACCTATGCAGAGGAAATCCTGTCACTTGACCCAGAGGCCAAGAAGGTTGTCATCAAGCGCCACATAGATGGGGGCGTAGAGACCGTGGAGGCTCCATTGCCCTTGGTGGTGACCGTCAACGGCTCTGCCGCTCCGTGCCGCCCCGCTAATGCCAAGCGCATCATGGCCAACAAGAAGGCTGAGATTGCGGAGTGGAATGCACAGGATATCAACTGCGACATGCAGCAGGTAGGCAAGACCGGTTCGCCCACAAACGTGAAGAAAGTGGAGAATATCGTGTTTAAGGCTAAGGAGAGCCGCACCATGAGTGGCTCTGACGAAGAGATAAACAGCCTGATGCAGGAACTTATTAAAGAAAAGATAATAGGCTAAAGAGTAGAAATCAGTAGTTAAGTAGTCAAGTAGTTAAGACATTACTGACTGAGTATAGAGAACATACATACGGGACATCTTGTATCGTCTTAACTTCTGAACTCCTTAACTTCTAAACTCCTAAGGAATAATGAATAATGTATTTGTATATTGTGAGATAGAGGGTACAAAGGTAAAGGACGTTGCCCTTGAGCTTCTCACCAAAGGACGCAAGTTAGCCAATACCCTTGGCGTACAATTGGAATGTATCATAGCCGGTTCCGGGCTTGACGGCGTGGAGCAGCAGGTAGTAAAATATGGTGTTGACAAGGTGCACATCTTTGATGCCGAGGGCCTGTTCCCCTATACATCAAATCCTCATACGGCACTCGTGGTAAACCTCTTCAAGGAAGAGAAGCCGCAGATCTGCCTCCTGGGAGCTACCGTTATAGGCCGTGACCTGGGACCGCGCGTGTCGTCAGCACTCTTCAGCGGACTTACTGCTGACTGTACGGAGCTGGAGATTGATGACTTTGACATGAAGGTAAAGGATGCTTCCGGCGAGCTCGTCACAAAGCATTACGAGCAGCAGCTCATGCAGATACGTCCGGCCTTTGGCGGCAATATCGTCGCTACCATCGTCAATCCTGAGCATCGCCCACAGATGGCAACGGTCCGTGAGGGCGTGATGAAGAAAGAAGTGCTAGACGAGAACTATAAGGCAGAGGTCATACGTCATGACGTGGCAAAGTATGTGCCTGAGACAGAGTATGTCGTAAAGGTTCTTGACCGCCACGTGGAGCAGGCTAAGCACAACCTGAAGGGTTCGCCAATCGTCGTTGCCGGAGGTTACGGAGTGGGAAGCAAGGAAGGCTTTGACAAACTCTATGAACTGGCAAAGGAACTGCATGCCGAGGTAGGCGCCAGCCGCGCCGCCGTGGATGCAGGCTGGATAGAGTCAGACAGACAGATAGGACAGACAGGTATCACGGTACATCCGAAGGTGTATATCGCCTGCGGTATCTCCGGTCAGATACAGCATATCGCCGGTATGCAGGACTCTGGCATCATCATTTCCATCAATAGTGACCCAGATGCCCCCATCAACACTATCGCCGACTACGTGATTAACGGAACTGTGGAAGACGTGGTTCCTAAGATGATAAAGTATTACAAACAGAACAATAAGTAAAGACAATGGCTAATTTCTATTTAGATAATCCGGAAATCAAGTACCACTTGAGCCATCCTTTGCTCAAGCATATAGTAGATATGAAGGAGCGCAACTATGCCGATGCCGGCAAGTATGACTATGCTCCGAGTGATTTTGAAGATGCCCTTGACAGTTACGAGCGCGTGCTGGAGCTGGCCGGTGACGTGTGCGCCAACATTATAGCACCTAATGCGGAGAGCGTTGATATGGAGGGTCCGCGTTGTGAGAATGGTCGCATGATATATGCTTCCAAGACCAATGAGAACCTTGACGCTACCCGCAAGGCTGGCCTGCATGGTGTCACTATGCCACGCAGATACGGCGGTCTGAACTTCCCTATGGCTGTCTATTCCGCTGTCAACGAGATGGTGGCTGCGGGCGATACCGGCTTTGAGAATATCTGGTCGCTACAGGATTGTATCGAGACGCTTTATGAGTTTGGTGACGAAGACCAGCGCAAGCGTTTCGTGCCGCGTGTCTGCGAGGGCGAGACGATGTCTATGGACCTCACGGAGCCTGATGCCGGCTCAGACTTGCAGTCTGTCATGCTCAAGGCAACCTTTGACGAAGAGAATAACTGCTGGCGACTGAACGGTTGTAAGCGCTTCATCACCAACGGCGACTCTGACATTCACCTCGTGCTGGCACGCTCGGAAGAGGGAACACGTGACGGTCGCGGACTCTCTATGTTCATCTATGACAAGCGTGACGGAGGTGTTGACGTGCGTCGCATAGAGAATAAGCTCGGCATTCACGGTTCACCAACCTGTGAGCTCGTATATAAGAATGCAAAGGCTGAGCTGTGCGGCTCACGCAAGTTGGGTCTCATAAAGTATGTCATGGGTCTGATGAATGGTGCGCGTCTGGGCATTGCAGGTCAGTCAACGGGTGTGTCGCAGATGGCATACAACGAAGCGCTGGCATACGCTAAGGACCGTAAGCAGTTCGGCAAGGCTATCATCAATTTCCCTGCTGTCTATGACATGCTCTCGACCATGAAGGCGAAGCTGGATGCAGGACGTGCACTCTATTACGCTACATCTCGTTTTGTTGACATATATAAGATACTTGAGGACATAGAGCGTGAGCGCAAGGAAGCCGGCGAGAAGCTGACAGCCGAAGAGCGTACGGAGTGTAAGGCCTTCTCACGTTTGGCTGATGCTTTCACACCTATCGCCAAGGGTATGACCTCGGAGTATGCCAACCAGAACACTTACGATGGTATTCAGGTACACGGCGGCTCAGGCTTCATGCTTGAATATGCCTGCCAGCGCCTGTATCGCGATGCACGTATCCTCACTATCTATGAGGGTACGACACAGCTGCAGACCGTAGCAGCAGGACGCTATATCACCAACGGCTTCTATGGACAGGTCATAGCAGACCTTCTGGAGAAAGGCGAGCAGGGCATGTCCCTCGCCCTTGCCACATCTTACTCTGCAGCTGAAGAAGTGCCGGCAGAGTGGTGTGCATCGGAGTTTGCCGCTCTTAAGGAGCGCATCGCAAAGGCTGCTGAGAAATACAACGCAGCCGTGGAATTCACCAACGAGCAGAAGGACGATGAGTTTAAGGACCTCGTGATACGTCACCTCTACGAGATGGCATCAGACATCATCATGGCTCTCTTGCTCATCGGAGATGCCAGCCGTTGCCCAGAACTCTTTGCCAAGTCAGCAAAGGTTTACACACGCTACGCCGCCGCAGAGATTGAGAAGCACTATGACTTCATCCTCTCAGCAAAGAGCGAAGACTTGGAAGACTACCGCAAATAAGGCATACAGATTGCGTATTGCTTTATGTAGCACAAATAGAAATCCCCGCATCGGAATTGGCCGGTGCGGGGATTTCTTATTGTGTATGTGATTAACCTTATATGATTAATGTTTAATCTTATACGATTAATGTTTTCAATCAGTCGTTTGATTAGTCAAGCCACTTGATGTAGCAGAAGTCCTGACGATGTGGCAGGAGGTCGTTCTTAGGATACATGCGTACGCAGGTCTTGTAGCTGCCGGCACGCTTTACATCCATCTGACACTCAAAGGTGTAGAGGTTGCCTTCCTGCTTCACGAGCTTGAACTGCTCTACCTTGTTAACCTTACGGTCGGTGGTCTCCTGATCGTTCTTGAGGCTGACGAGCTCAAGACCTACAGCGTCGTTAAGACCTTGCTCGTCGATGACGTAGGTGATCTTTGGATTAGTACCCGTATCGGCACCGTCGCGCAGCACATTAGTGTCAGACGAAACGACCTTGATGGAATCCCAGCGTTCTGCCACGGTCTCTTTCCACAGAGCGATGTCCTTGGCCATCTGGAAATCCTTGGCATTGACTTTCGCTGAACGCTTAGCGAGCTTGGTGTAGAACTTAGAGTAGTAGTCATCCAGCTGGCGCTTCATCGTGTAGTGAGGAGCGATGGTGGCAATAGAGTTCTTGATAACCTTAATCCACTCCTTCGACATGCCCTTCTTGTCCTTATTATAATAGAGAGGCACGATTTCGTTCTCAAGGAGATTATAGATTGTCGTAGCGTCAAGCTGGTCCTGATAGCCCTGGTTCTCGTAGGTACGTTCCTGCTTCAGAGCCCATCCGGCACCCTTGCGGTAGCCTTCTACCCACCATCCGTCGAGCACGGAGAGGTTTACGACACCGTTCATCTCTGCCTTCTCGCCTGATGTACCAGATGCCTCAAGTGGACGTGTAGGAGTGTTCATCCAGATATCAACACCGCTGACGAGACGGCGAGCGAGCTGGAAGTCGTAGTCCTCAAGGAAGATAATCTTGCCGAGGAACTCAGGACGCTGGCTGATCTCGTAGATGCGCTTGATGAGTCCCTGACCTGCACCGTCAGCCGGGTGAGCCTTACCTGAGAAGAAGAAGAGTACCGGCTTCTCTGGGTTGTTCACAATCTTGGAGAGGCGCTCCAGGTCGGTGAAGAGCAGGTGTGCACGCTTGTATGTGGCGAAGCGGCGGCAGAAGCCAATCATCAGCGCATTAGGATTGATGCGCTCGAGGAGAGATACGACGCGTGCAGGGTCGCCCTGGTTCTTCAGCCAAGACTCTGCAAACTTGTCGCGGATATAGGTGATGAGCTTGTTCTTCAGAGCCATACGTGTCTCCCATACCTCTGTGTCGGGGCAGTCGTAGATGCCGTGCCAGAGGTCCTCGTTTGACTGGTCCTCATAGAAGCCAGGCTTGAGGTACTTGTCATATACCTTACGCCACTCTGTAGCGCACCATGATGGGAAGTGTACACCGTTGGTAACGTAGCCCACGTGGTTCTCCTCGGGATAGTAGCCATTCCAGATAGAAGAGAACATCTTCTGTGAAACCCATCCGTGGAGCATAGAAACTCCGTTGACCTCCTGGCAGGTGTTGCATGCGAAGGTTGACATACAGAAGCGCTCGTTGTCGTCTTCTGGGTTGATGCGGCCCATACCGATGAACTCCTTCCAAGAGATGCCGAGCATCTGTGGATAGCCGCCCATGTACTTACCAAAGAGGTCCTTGTCGAAGTAGTCGTGGCCGGCGGGCACGGGTGTATGTACGGTATAGAGTGACGAAGCACGTACTACCTCCATTGCCTGGTTGAAGGTGAGGCCGTCGCCCTGTATGTAGTCAACGAGACGCTGCAGGTTGCAGAGAGCTGCGTGACCCTCGTTGCAGTGATATACCTGCTTCTTGATGCCGAGCTTCTTGAGCAGCAGCACGCCGCCAATGCCAAGCAGTATCTCCTGCTTCAGACGGTTCTCCCAGTCGCCGCCATAGAGGGCGTGGGTGATGGGACGGTCGAATTCAGAGTTCATGTCGTTGTCGGTGTCAAGGAGATAGAGCTTCACACGGCCTACGTTAGCCTGCCATACGAGCGCGTGTACCATATAATTCATATAAGGCACGTCAACGACAACCTGATTGCCGTTCTCGTCAAGGGTCTTGGTGATAGGCAGTGAGTTGAAGTTCTGCGCGTCGTAGTTGGCTATCTGCTGGCCATCCATAGAGAGGCTCTGCTTGAAGTAGCCGAAACGATAGAGGAAACCGATGCCGCACATATCGACATTAGAGTCGGATGCCTCCTTGATATAGTCACCGGCAAGCATACCGAGACCGCCGGAATAGATCTTCAGAGAGTTGTGTATGCCGAACTCCATTGAGAAGTAGGCTACAGAAGGACGCTTGGTGTCAGGCTTCACGGACATGTAGTCCTTGAAGTGCTTGTAAACAGCCTTTACAGAGGCCATAATCTTCTTGTCCTTCACAATCTCTTCCTTGCGCTCGTAGGAGAGTTTCTCCAACAGCTGCACGGGGTTGTGGCCTACTTCCTCATAGACCTGCTCATCGATAGAGCGGAACATCTCATGTGCATCATAGTTCCATACCCACCACATGTTGTGGGCAATCTCGTCAAGACACTCCAGTTCCTTGGGAAGTGTTGACCTTACGTTAAACTCCTTCCAAATAGGAGCGTTGGCATAATCTGCTTTAATTTTCATTTGTTATACTTATATATAATAAGGTGTAAATTCTTTATTTGTCCGTATGTCTGTGGCGCAGCGCGAAATCGTAGGCCTGCCAATAGTACTTGATGAATTCGTTCCAGAGGGCTTTCTTTGACAACTTCTCGGCTGCGGCACGGGCTTTCTTCACCTGTGCATCGCTAAAGAGGCTGTACTCCACGATAGTGTCCTTGATGGCCTCTGCCACGTCAAAATAGTTGTAATCGGTGCGGTGGATGGTCTTCACGCCGTCTGTAATCTCGCTATATGCTCCGCCCTTCTCGCTGTTGGCCCAGAGTCCGAAGCCTGCCAGGTCTGTCGTGATACATGGCACCTTGAATGCAACCGACTCCAGCGGTGTGTAGCCCCAAGGCTCATAGTATGAAGGATAGGCTGTGAGGTCCTTGCCGATGATGGCATCATAGTAAGGCATGTCGAGGATACCGTCGTTGCCGTTCAGATAGCATGGTATGAAGATGAGTTTCACCTTGTCCTCCTTACTGTTCCACATGCCCTTGGCTCTCATCATTCCGAGCACGTTGTCATGATTCATATTGTAGAGCCAGTGCGTTATCATCGGGTTGTCCAGCGGAGTGTCGTATGTCTTACCCGTCTTCATGCGCTCATAGAGGTCCAGACGCGGTTCGCCAACCCATGCAGGCACCTCAATCAGAGCCAGCACCGGCTTCTTGAGGCGCTCGTCAAAACGCAGGCTGTTCATAGCCTCGATAAAGACATCGATACCCTTGTTGCGGAACTCATAGCGCCCAGAGGTGCCTACTATGAGTGTGTCTTCGGGAAATTCGCAGCCAGTCAGGGCGTTGGCCATCTGCAGCAGCTTCTTACGCACGGCGCGGCGCTTCGCTGTGAACTTTGCACCCTTAGGCACGAAGTCATCCTCAAAGCCGTTAGGCAACACAAAATCAACGGGTTTGTCCAACAGTTCCTCACACTCTTTTGCTGTGATGTCAGAAACGGTAGTAAAGCAATCCACGCCCAATGCTGTCTGCTTCTCAATGGAGTGCTTTGACTGCATATTCAGCTCATCGGCCATTTGGTCGCCGTTGTAAGCCCACAGGTACTCGTAGAGAGGCTTCATGTTGCCTGCGATAGAGCGGCCGATAGATGTGGCATGGGTAGTGAATATTGTTGCGATATCAGGGAAATGCTTGCGAATGTAGAGGGCACCCAGGCCGCACATCCATTCGTTGGCATGATATATCACCTTCTTGTCGCTGAGTTTCAGGAAACGATAGAGGCTTTCTACCACCAGTCCTGCGGCGTAGGAGAACATGCTCGCCTCGTCGTAGTCGCCATAGCCATGAAGGGAGTCAACCTTCCAGTCATTCCACAGGTTGGTGTAAATGCGGGTCTTCTCGAGGAAGAAAGGCTGAAAATCCACCAGGATGGCAATCGGCTGTCCCGGTATATCCCATCGTCCCACCTTTACCTTCAGCGCCGTTGGGGTGTGTACATACTGTGCTTTCTTCAGCCATTTCTGCCATTCGCAGAACAATGTCCCATCGGGGATGAAGTACGGACATTCTTGTTCTTTCCAACAGTCAGGGCCAATGAAGATGATATGGTCTGGCATAGCCTCCTGCAACGTCTTGGCACGAGTTGAAAGGACGGTATAGATACCGCCGACTTTGTTGCACACTTCCCAGCTGGACTCAAAAATGTAATCTGGTCTCTCTAATGTTTCTGTATTTTTTTTCATAATATAGAGCGTTGGGTAGAAGCTCGGAGCATGAACTGATCCCACTTGCGATAATGGGTATGTTATCCCCTCTCCTTCACTTTCGCTTTTTTTTCGCGAGTTTTTAGGCTCTATTCGTCTAAACACCGCTATTTGTACTCGTTAATAAGCGAAGGAAAACGAAGGCGAAGCCAAATCATTCACATAATTTATTAATGCGTGCAAAGTTAGCATTTTTTTTTGAAACGCAGGGCCTGCTACTCTTTTTTTGTGTGTAAGATGCAGTAATTAATTGATTTATATTATTTTGCCGCAGTCCCACAAGTGCCCTTAATTTAATTCATAATGCTTAATAGATTGCCTTTTCCTCTGTCATTCGATAATCTGCATATTCTTTGAGTCCAGCAGATGTCGGTCAGTAATCTTCAGGTCGGGGATTACAGACAGGGCCATGAAGGCCATAGTGATGAATGGAGCCTTCATCATGCAGCCGATGTCGTGCACCTTTTCACGCATAATCATCGTACGGAAAGCCAGTTCGTGTCCCGTCAGCGGAGCCATCACGCCGGCAATGGGCAGGGGTATATCGGTCTCCTCGTCAGCACTTTCCACAACCAGTCCGCCTCCCATCTCTATGATGCGGTTGATGGCACGCACGATGTAGGTGTCGTTGGAACCGATGGCCACGATGTTGTGGCAGTCATGAGCCACAGAACCGGCAATGGCGCCGTGGGTGATGCCGAAGCCGCGCACCAGACCGATCATGGGTTTTGCACCTTTCTGGTAGCGATTGTAAACCACAATCTTCTGCACCTCCAGCCAGGGATAGGTCTCGCTGAACAGGCTTCCCGTCACATGCACCACATCGTGACCGGTAATCAAGCTGCCGTCGTTGGCCCGGATGATATGCTTGGTGTCGCCGGGCTTGATGAAGTAAAAGATGTCCTCCTCAGTGAGCGGTGTGGCTGCGAAGTTGTTGGGATAATCCAGACTGTCAGCCTTGAAAGCGGAAGCCGTCAGCTGCGTGTACATGGCCAGGGATGAGGAGTTGTAATTGAATACCTCCATACCTCGGATTACGGTGCTCTGCACCTTGAGTTTCGGACTGATGGCATCCACCATTATGAATGTGGCAGGATCGCCTTCCTGCAGCAGTCCCCAGTCCAGGTGGTAGTGACGCTGTGGATTGACACAGGCTGCCTGTAGGATGTTCCATAGGTCGTAGCCGTCAGCCAGCGCCCGTTTCACGATGGCGTTGATATGCTCGCGCACGAAATCCTCTGGGTGACAGTCGTCTGTGCATAGCATCACCCGGTCGGGATAGTCCCTGATAAGCGGGCTCAAGCTCTCGTAGTTTTTTGCGGCACAGCCCTCGCGGATGAGAACCTTCATGCCTGCCTCAATGCACGAAAGCCCCTCTTCCAGCGTTGAGCATTCATGATCCGTGGTGATGCCGGCAGCGGCATATCGCTTGCGCAACTGTCCCGTCAGCCCCGGAGCGTGACCATCTACAGGTTTGCCGCAGCGTTGGGCAGCCTCTATCTTGCGCATCACCTCCCTGTCGCCCGAAAGCACACCGGGATAGTTCATCACCTCGGCCAGAAAGCCGATGTCATCGCGGGCTATCAGATGTTCTATGTCCTCAGCATCGATGGTGGCGCCGCTTGTCTCCACCTCGCCGCCCAAGGCCGGCACACAGCTGGGGGCGCCGAAGCAGAAGTTGAACTGCGCCAGATTGCCGGAGCGTATCATGAAATCGACACCTTCCACACCGAGCACGTTGGCTATCTCATGAGGGTCGGCAACAACGCCTATTGTGCCGTGACTCACAGCGATGCGGGCAAACTCGTGCGGCACCATCATGCTGCTCTCTATGTGTACGTGGCTATCAATGAAGCCGGGCATGATGTAAGGATACGGCTTCTCTCGCGCGGGCAACTTGTCGCGCTTTACGGCAACAATCTTCTTGTCCTCCACTATCAGCGCGCCGTCGAATATCTCTCGCGCCACAACATCTACGATATGTCCCTGGTAAATCATCTCAAGCGATTTGGTTTTAAGGTCAAAGATTTCTTTGCAAAGTTACAAAGAAAACTTGAAATCCTTAGCATTTTTTTATAAAAAAATGTATATAAGCTAAAGAACAGACGTTTCGCTTCGGCTCAAGGTCCTGAGAATTCAGAAGCGAAGGCAATACGAAGCAGTACATGATTTGGTTTTCATGATTAGAAAAACTGACTGTAAGGCTAAAAAAACAGAGCCCGAAGGCTAATCGGAATAGGGCAAAAAACAAAATACCCCGATTTTACAAATTGTCACTTTTTTAGCCAAAAAATGAACAAATTGTTATTTTGACTTTTACCACAAAAAAATGAAATCTAGAGTGGCGCATGTTGAAGAAAACGGAAATATAGAACAGGAAATTAACAATTCAGAGACCGAAAATCTATTTTTGGGATATGGAAGTAGGTCTTTTAGGGTGTCCGCGATGGTGCGGAAGCCCCTTCTCGTAGGTGTATTAGAGGGTAATAGTAGGTCTTTTACCCCAAAATTTGTGACCTGTTTTTCGGTTTAGTTGTTCTGTTTTGATGGGTAAACCATCAAACACTCTGTTGTTCAGTGTGTTAGCTATTCGTGCTCTCTCGTGTGATATTTGCGAGCTCGGGAACTTTTGCTCAGAAATTTGCCCAAATTTTGAAGGTTGAAAAATCGCGATTGTTACTTTTTTAACTAAAAAATGAACAAATTGTAAAATCGGGTTTATTGCAGAAAACGCTATTTTCTGCTGCTTTTTGATGTGATTTCCTGGCGGCTGATGCTGGTGGCTACGGTGTAGGCCGTTGTCCAGGCTGCCTGAAAATTGAAGCCGCCGGTGACGCCGTCAATGTCGAGTACTTCTCCCGCGAAATAGAGATGTGGCACATGGCGGCTCTCGAGAGTGGAGAGGTTTATGGCCTTCAGCGACACTCCGCCACAGGTGACGAACTCATCCTTGAACGGTGCACGCCCCGCTATCTCATAGACATCGTTCTGCAGGACATTGACAAGGCGGTTAATGTCTTTCTTGTTTATCTCTGCCCAACGTATTGAGGCCCGTTGCTCCAGGGATTTCTGTAACAGAAATGCCCACAAGCGCTGCTGCAAACCGAATGGACAATAGGACGATAGCTGCTTCTGGGCATGAAGCATCTGCTGTTCTTTTATTACGTCCCTTATATCTTCCTCCGTCAGTTGTACCCACCTGATGTTTAGGGGGGCGAGGTATTCCCGTTCTGCCAGATAGCGTGCCGCATAGCTGGAGAGGCGCAGGATGGCAGGACCGCTAACGCCCCAATGCGTTATAAGCAACGGACCGTCAGCACGCAGCTTGCTACCAGGCAGCGTGGCCGTGACATCATTGACCACAAGTCCCTGCAGGGAGTGCAGCTGTTTATCGGCTACAGAAAAACTGAACAGCGATGGCACGGGGGGCTCTGTCTCATGCCCTAAGGCGGACAACCATTCCAGACCCTTTCTGCTTGGCGAACCGCCTGTTGTGACGGCTATATAGTCAAAGTCCTCAAGTTGTGACAGCGATGTTATCTTCTCACCTGTACATATCCTGACACCATACCTGCGGGCAAGGGATAGGAAGCAGTCTATGATGGCGTGCGAATCCTGTGCCCTAGGAAACACACACTCATCATCCTGCGTTACCAATGGCACACCATGACGCTCAAACCACTCGTAGGCATCCTTATAGTTGAAGACATTAAACAGTCGTTTCATCAGCCTATGTCCCCGTGGATAGACCTGCTGCAGGTCTGACACGTTGGCAAAGGAATTGGTGCAGTTGCAGCGCCCACCACCACTCACCTCAACCTTTGTCAGCACACGCTGACTGCGCTCAAAGACGGTCACATCCATCTCCGGCATCATCTCTTTCAGGTTTACAGCCAAGAAGAACCCTGCTGCACCGCCACCTATTATCGCTGTTCCCATCATGGGTGCAAAATTACTAAAACTCAAGAGCTGAGCAAAATAAATTCACTTGTTTTTATGCTGAGACAGAGTAATTTCGCTGTTTTACCCCCAATGACCACGTTTTTGAGATCTATAACATGTCTCTGTAACTACACAGGTATCTGACAAGAACAAACACTTCCACTTTCGATATCTAAAGTCGAAAAATCAAGTTCTTTTACAAAAAAAATGTCAATTATTGCTATGAAGTCAATAAAAATGAGTACATTTGCAGCATAAAACCTATAATAGAGTCAATGAATGGAGATAGTATTGAACGAATATCACAAGAACGCCAATGCCAAAATGAGACAGAAGGTGGAATATTGGAAAGCGCATCCGCTTTCGCGCAGCGAGTCCTTGAGGAGATTGAAGCTCTTGCGGGAACAACGGCTTGCAAGGCTGTCCAATTGGTAAGGCTCAAACAGTGGGCAAAAGAACAAGGCTGCTGGTTTGATGATTGTAGCCAGTTTGGTGATTACTTTGACCGTGGGTCAGAGAATGAAGTATATCTGTCTTTTGACCAGAAGGAAATTGTCAAGCTTAACGATTTCCGTTATGCTGACGACAACCTCACATCTTTTTTTGAACGGATCAAAATACACAACAAGTATTTTGATGCTTGTCCTTATCGCATGATAGGCTTTGCCGAGAACCGAGACGGCAAAGTCTGTGCTGTACTGATACAACCATTTATAGTCGATGCTCGTCTTGCAACAAAAGAGGAAATCCATGAGGAGTTCCTGCGCCTTGGTTTCAGCCCAGAGTATCATGGAGAATACTACACCAATGGGCAGTACGATATTTTCGATGCCGTGGACGGCAACGTGCTGAGAGATGACGAAGGCAATATGTTCTTCATTGACACAATTATCTACCCGTCCGATACTGGTGGCTACGATACCTATCATAGCCTTTCGCCTCGAAGCTGCAAGTCAAGGTGACTGGTTCCTGATGCTTGTTGAAAACAGTTCAATGA
>JAEEGL014029509.1_pt1 | contig 17160 bp, 14 predicted proteins | sample 9134231 | NCBI WGS metagenome assembly JAEEGL01 (sample SAMN16246548, study PRJNA631951) | gut metagenome | biome: gut microbiome; feature: rumen; material: fiber-attached | host: Bos | place: Iran: Karaj | collected 2018-10
CAGCGCTCGATCTCCTGTACCATCTGCCGGTAGGTGGTGGAACGGCCCATAAAGTCAAAAGCGATGTTGTCCGGATACTGCTTCGCGATCTCGGCAACCTTATCGAACATGGAGCCTTCAAAATAATCCAGATGCAAGGGAACGCCTCCGAGGAAAGGCTCCCATGGTGTTTTAGCTGTAATCACGCTGTTTCCCCCTGCTTACTTGTAATCGAATCCACTCGGTTCACTGAACGGACGATCCAGAAGCTCCGGATGTTCAAACAGATATTTCATTAGCTTGAGACTTCTGACAAAGTAGAATCCGTCTCCGATCCGTTCATCCATCGTCACGCCGATGTCCAGGACATCGCGCATTTGTCTCGTGCCGTCCGGCATGAGCAGCTCTTCCTTATGCAGCGTGCCGACGGTGACCATGATGCTGTTGGTGCCGTAGTTGTTCAGATGATGATACACCTGCGGTCCCCCGATGCTTCCGAGGTTGGACAGCAGCACGGTCGCGTGATTGGAATCCCCTTGCGTCAGCGCTTTGGGGACTCTGCCCCAGAAGTTGAGCCAGCGGATGATTTTGAACACCAGCATGAGAAGCAGGCGCGGGATCTTGGAGAAAGCTTCCACGGTGGAATCGAATCCTCCGTCTGCGTGCTCGCTCTTGCGGACTTCGCGAACATCTCCGTAGATCTTATGACTGATCGTATCGATCGTATCGTCTTCTTTGGGCACGATCCACATGAAGGCTTCCTCGGCGTTGTCTGCAAAACGGCGCTTGGCCATAAAGGACATGCTGATCTCGTTTCTTTCATACATTCTGCGTCCCTGGACGTACCGGTTCATCTTCGGCCGTTCGTTGATCATTTTCGCAATCGCGAAAACAACGCAGTGAAAGATCGTCGTTTTATAGTTATCATGCTCCAGGTTCTTCTTTTCGATAAACTTCACGATTTCCGTGGCGTCGAGCTTGTCGGCAAGATAGACTTCGCTCTCCGTCCTGTTTGGCATAAGGTGCAGCATTATGGTCGTAAGTCCCGAAACATCTTTGATATACCGGGCTCCCGGCCGATCTCCCCATTTGGCTCCCATTGTAATGAATTCCTTCCAAATAAATTCCCCGAACAGAATGATCCGTTCGCGCATAATGATACCACATGACACAACTATATAGCAAGCAGTAAAGCTGCAATACCGATCATGATACACCGGCTTGGTTTTCTGATGCACCTACACAGTAAAGATTTCTTATATGAAAATCGGTGCTTCCCTGCACGAGAAGCACCGATTAATCATTTTCGCTCAATCAAAAGATAACCGATTCGGAAGCCTTTCTCAATCTGTTACGATCTGTGCCCTTGAAGCAGGATCCAGACCTCTGCATTCTGCAAAATAATCCAATATGAGATTCTGAACATCTCTGTACTGCTGAGCCGTAAAGCCTCCATGACCTCCGCCGTCGATTTCCGTTAGAACGATATTCGGATATTTGGCAACCAGCTCTTTTGTTCCTTCCGGGCTGACGATCTTGTCTGCGGTTCCCTGGAAGGCAAGCATCTTTATCGTAATCGCGGAAAGATCTTCTTCAATTACACCGGGATACATCAGAACCGCACCCTTTACTCTGTCTGCTTTTCTGGCAGTCAGTTCTGCTGCAAGTCCGCCCCCTCTGCTTTCACCATATACAAAGAATGCTTCCGAATCGATATAATCCAGCGAATAGATCCATGCAAGGATCTCCTCCATATCCGCCTCACAGGAATGGGCAGAGCGGTCATTGTAAGCCGAGATGCTGGCTTCACTGGAATCGCTCTTGCTGTTCACAGGATTCGTTCCGCAGAAATCAAAAGAATAAACAGCGTATCCAGCAGACGCAAACGCAGCTCCGCAGTTCAGAAGAGGGACTTCATGATAGCTGTTGTGGCCGTGAATCAGCAAAACAAACGGCAGCTTCTCTCCGGAATTGACATCGAAACCTGCCGGAAGCAGATACTCTCCATAGAGTTTCCTGCCGTCTTCTTTCGTGAGCTCGGTCTCATGTCTGCTGTAACTTGCGGTGGAAACAGCCGGAACCGGTACATAGGTTCCGCTTCCGCCGCCGAAGTATGCAATGATTTCTTCCGTACTTTCAATGTTGACCTGTTTCTGTCCTCCGGAAATTGTAACATCGAGCGGCTTGGTATTATAATAAGCCTTGATTGTCAGTTCAAAACCTCCGGTGATCGGCTTGGCAATTACTGTTTCCTGATAGGCCTGCGGAAGATCATAGTTTACAACTTCGATCTTTAATGTTCCGTCATCCTCTTTATGATAAGTTCCATAATACTGATTCCCGCCTTTGAAAGTATCCTCCGTGATTGTCGTCCCCATTGCCGATGTACCGGCCGGGACATACAAACCGGAAACCATATGGATCGTGTTGTCATCATAGATATTCATGAAAACACTGATACTGATTGTACCATAAAGAGTTTCACTCCCGATCAGCTGGCAGAGAAGTGTCTTCTTTGACCAGTCTTCCTCATTCCACTTAGCTTCTTCATCCACGGCTCCTTCCGCTGCAGGTTCTTCTGCCGCAGGGGCAGGCCGGTATGCGGCAGCAAATGATTCATCATCCGTGAACGCTTTTTCTGCGGTGCCCGCGACTGTCAGGGTTCTCAGATACTGCATGCCGATTACAATGGGAAAACTGATCTCGGCAGAATATTCTCCGGCGATTTCGTACGCGTATACTGTCTGCTCATTCGTTTTAGCTCCGTCCTCGCCCACACAATACAGACTAATCTTCAGACATTCAACTCCGTCGTTCTCCGATTCCTCCCAGGTGCCGATCATGTAAGTATCGTCATAAGAGTCACTGACAAAGCGGTAACGGTCAGCTATGACTGTTCCATCCTCGTTCAGATCCACCTTGAACGCGGCGTTTACACGGGCCGCCCCTTCACCTTCCTCTTCATATTTGCCGATCAGTTGAAAGCTCTTTGCTGCTGCAGGTTCTTCCGTCGAAGCCGGTGCGTCTTCTACTTTTGCAGGTGCGTCTGTTTTTGCAGGTGCGTCTGTTTTTGCAGGTGCGTCTGTTTTTGCAGGCGTGCTGTCGCTATTGTTTGCAGGTGCTTTCGTGCTCGTGCACGCAGCCAATCCCAGCACCATCAGTACTGAAAGCATGATTGCCACGATTTTTTTCATTTTGTTGCCTCCTGTCCGTGTTTTTATATGAAAAAGATTTTTTCAAATCCATTTCCATATCATACAGAAAAAGATGATAATGCCAGATCAGCAGAAATCTTTCAACCGGATGATCTGATGAAACCATCCTTTGAGAATAAATACCTCAGACTATTTTATCTGCTCCTCTTTTTGTTTTATTTTATATATTATTTCCCCGCTGTTCCAATCCGCTCACACGTGAATACGTCTGTTGATTGATGAACTTGCAAATGAAAGAACAGCATGTTCCGGTATCAGACCTTCGGGAAGATTATTCCCCGTAAATTGTTACCGTTTATCCGATTCACAAAACAAATCCTACACCATTATTTCATCTGTCAGTTCCTGCTTTTTGATTCTCCGGTTTTCTCAAAATCTTCCTGTCAGGATTCTGTGCTTCTTGTTCCGTTCTTATCTGCCGTTTATACATTCAATGCCGGCAGGCGCATGGCATTATTCAATTGATACCTTACATGCTTTTCGCATATATTCCAACCGCTATTACGTAATCTATTATCATATGAGCATAATTTAATATATTATATACCTTTCTGCTCTTCTAATCACGTTTCCGGAATCATCTCCCAACTTCCATTACCCTCCTTTTCATTCTTTTTTCAGAATCGCAATGTACAGAATCCTTTTTTCTTCGCTATTAATTTCAACATATGAAAGAAGGAATCTGCCAGTCAAAGAGCAAGAAACCCATCAGCAAAAAGCTCGTTGGAATTCAAGTTTACTGAAATAAACAATGATCTTTTAGAAATCACACCCAAATCACGGAGCAGTTTACATATAAAAACCACCAGAGCACAAAATGCGGTTTTCATTCGGATTCTCACAAACTGTCCAGGCCGTTCGCCGGGATTCGCATTCTGTGTCCTTTACTTTCCCTGTCGTGATGCTACCATGATTGGTAAAAGACCAGCTCTGCTGTATCGAATAAATATGTTTACAGCAGATAATAAAAACACAACAACGGAGGAAACCAATGAAAAAAATCGCAACATTTTGCATGTGCCTTTTATTGCTGTTCGCTGCACTTGCCTGCACCATGCCTCAAACCGGTAACTCAGCCGGTTCTGAAAGCAATAATGCTCCGGCAGCAACTGAAACTCCTGAACCAACGCCCACGCCTGTTCCGACGCCTGAACCGATTCAGTATTTATCTGTTGAAAAAGGCAGGGAATACAAAATTGACGGCATCTGTTCTTTTACATTGAAAAAAATAACCTATCGTCCTTATGTGATGGCATCTTATAGTGGATATAAGATGACGGGCGGAACCAAGAACCCTGCCGTCGCATTCTGTTTTTCTTTCACGAATCTTTCCGGAAAAGCAATTGACAAAGCATATTTAAGTGAACATTTTTCGTTTTCAGATGAGTCTTTAAGACTTGGCGTTACTGCTGACAGCGAAGGCGGAAAAAAACTTGACTCTGAGTTCTCCATCAGTTCCAACAAGACAAAAACAATCTACGTCTATAGCTTTTCTGAGTCTTCGGCGGAGACCATAGCTCTGTTATTTGATGTGGATGACGCTCATTTTCAGGCCGATTTTGTAAAAGCAAATTACAAGGACGATACGATTGCACTGAAAGCAAACCAGAAGCAAATCATAAAAAATTACGGTGAAATCACATATCTGTCTGCTTACACCACAGAAAAGCTGGAACCTCAAAATCCCGGCAGATGGTCCTATTATTATGAACCGAATAATGCAAACGAGATTCTCTTTGTAGCTGAGTTTAAAGTTAAGAATCTGGACAAAGAACCGATCCATCCTTCATTTATCTTCGGGTCCTCTCCTAATGATTGTATAATCGCCATAAAAGGATATCAGTATCCTGCAACCTGCTATATTTCAGTAGACAATGACAGCGAAGTCACCAGAACAAGGGAATTGACTCCTTTGCAGGAAACAAAACTGTTTATGATTGCTTCTGTTCCTAATAGTCTGGCAAACAACAGCGCAACTCTGAACCTGATTTTCTATGGTCAGCATTTCTCGGTTACCACAAAATAAAAGAATGTCAATCAGCAACGACGGAAGCAATGTTGATGTGACCTTCCCGTGCACGAAACAGAGTTGAAACAATTTCACACTCTCAAATAAAAAGATACAGAGTCCCGTTTAATATGGGACTCTGTTATATGTCGGCGTATTAAATGATTCCCGGATTGTTACGGTTCATCCTGCTCCAGCGATAATCCCTGAAGAAGTTGTCCTAAAGAAGTGGTCAGCGGCTTTTGATTCTCCTCATTTGCCCGAAATCTTTCTATCAGCGTCTTATAATCCTTGTTCTGCTCTAATTTAGCAATCATGCACGCGGTATTATACGCATCATCCAGGCCGTCGTGGGCTCGTCCTTTGGTGTCGATCTCCACCAGTTCAAGGGCGTCCGATAATTTCAGCGATCTTTGGGATCCCAGCCGTGTTCCGAGCCGTTCCTGATAATCAATCCAGTTCTCCTGATCCAAAAGAAGATCCCAGTTCACATCATCCCGGCATTTGAACCGGATCTCATTACGGATCTGAGTGTAATCCGTTGTGCTCCAGGAATAGAAGACTGCCTCGTCATCGCTGATCCATTGCAGCATCTTCAGCAATGCGTCTTCGATGTCCGGGGCTCCTTTCAGATTTCTTTCCGAGATTCCCGTCATCCGATCGATAAAATGATCAATCTTGCCATATCTTGGTTTCACGTAGGTGGAAAAACTGTCAAGAATCTCATATTTCTCATCCATCTTGACAGCGCCGATCTGGATGATTTCGTTCTTATACGGATAGTTGTATGCTTTGATCTGGACTTTGCACATTTCCACATCTATCACTACCTGAATCTTCATGTCATACCTCTGTTATCCGTTTTCCATACTCTTAACAGTGTTCCAGTTCTGTCAATAGACAGGAGCATCCTTCGAGTACATCCTGCCATGTTTCTTCGAAATCTCCCGTATACCAGGGATCCGATACCTCCTGCCCGGTCCTGTCCGTATGGTCAAGAAGAAGGCTGATCTTCCCTTTGGGATCTCCTCCGGTGATGCGGTCGATATTCCGGATATTTGCCCGGTCCATTCCTATGATATAGTCGTACCGGTCGTAATCCGACCGGGTCATCTGCCTCGCCTGATGCCATTCGCCGCCGATCCCATGCTGAGCCAGCTTTCGCTTCGCGGGAGGATAGACCGGATTTCCTATCTCCTCCCTGCTGGTGGCAGCAGATGCGATCTCAAACCGGTTCTCAAGGCCTTTCTTACGAATCAGGTCTTTCATAACGAACTCTGCCATGGGGCTACGGCAGATATTCCCATGACAAACAAACAGAATTCTGATCATCCGGCGTTTCTCCCATAACTCCATTTTGCAATTTCTGCAATCAGATCCAACGGCAGTTCCTTCTTATTCGGAAACTGAATGGCACCCTTGCTGGTCTTGTATTCTGTCAGCTTTTCAGAAAATTCCACGATGGCTTCCGGCCCCGGGTAAATGCCGATATGATTCTTTCCTGCAGCAAAGTGAATGATGTTATGCCCCTTCCAGAAAGTCGGCATGCCCCAGGAAATGCGCTCTTCGGCATCCGGGATAGCGGTCCGAATGGTATCATAGATTGCTGTTAATCTGGACTGGATAGATATTTCTTGTATAGAGATATATTCTAATATTGACATATTTCTTTATTATCTTTTTCAGCATATAATGATGTTCATTCATGCATCGAAGCCTAATATCTTCATTAATTGCATGGTTTGTAGTCACATACACAGTGATTTCTTTCTCCTTTTCCTTCCCCATATACAATTATACGTTAAGATACACGTTGTTTTGATCAAATAAGAGCTCCGTTTGCTTATTGTATAACTGGTCCACTGTTTTAATGTTTCTCATAAAAGTTTCAATTCCACTTTGCTCATTTACAGAAAATGCGTTTAATAATTTATCATTCATTTTACTGCGTATGTTCTGCAACTTTGAACCATTATCAATCAAAAATTCATCAATTTGCGTTTTCCCAAGCTTGGTCTTAGCAATTGCTTCCCCCACTGCTTTGTGTGCAATGGATGTTCCTTTCAAAAGAACTGATTGAACAGAAGTGTTAACATATCGTTCCAGCTTGGTGTTACACTCTTGATAAAAGGAAGTATATTCATCAGCATATTTGCTTATGCGGTTTTCAATGCTTTGCAGATATTCACTATCGAAGTTTTCCAACAGCATGATTTCCAGGAATGAAGAGTATGCAAAAAGATACAATGCTAACTGATAGTATCTGAATTTAGTATAAAGATCATTGAACACCTTTTCAGTTTCTACATGGATGAAAGCCTGTTTGGCTTTAAGCTTTGCTTGAATCCGATCCCTATAAAATATAATATTTGCTTCAGCGTCACGTTTTATATCAAGAAGCTGCATATCTCTATTAGTCTTAAACTTTGCATTATTCCAATTATACTTATAATTGCTCATAATGTCCGTTAACGTCAGAAGATCCGCTTTCAATTTTGACTGTTTGTCCGCTTCCAGAAAACCTATAATCTCCTGCTGGGCTTCAAGAACGTTTTCAAGTGTTTTTGTTACTGCAGTCAATGCAATAGCCATGAAAAGCATACTTGATTGTGACATCGTTCCAACAACATCTTTCGTTCCTGCTTCTTTTAAAATCGCTTGTCCGGTGAATTTTCCATCATTTACTATGGTGCCGATTAGATCGCCATTCTTTTTCCGAAGCAGTTCGCCACTGACTCCCTTTGGAAAAATGACGCGAAACAATTGCCCGGACTGTCCCGAAGATAAAACAGGCGCTAGAGCAGCGGGTAATGCAGAAAAAGCCGCGCCTAGTGAAGCAATTTCAGCAAAGGAATATGCGACATGACCAGCAGCAAGTTCCTTATCAATGCTAACAATAGGATAAGAATCTACATTCATCAACTCTTGTACTTCAGGTTTAATCTCTATGATATCACTCATACTTACATCCTCATTATCTATAAAAAGTCTCTTTGAAAAATGGCTCTTTTTCCAGAAGCTTTGGCACATAATTTGCCAGTGTTTCTAATAACTCATTTGCGCATTTGTTGTACTTTACGAATTTTTCTTCTGTATTGATCCCTCCGGTGGATTCGTATAAACGTTCACTATCATCGGCCAATTGTTCCAAGTCTTGAATAAGACTATAATATGTACGCGTGTTTGATTGATCTTGAAATAGTGTTTTACAGCAAGTAATCAAATCTGGAATGATCCCTGGATTTTCTTTATATTTCCTATGTGACAGCGGAGCTACATAATCCAACCCTCTAATTTTTTCTTCAAGTGTTTTTTCCCTTGTTATTCCTTTCCCGAGGTCTTTTTCTTCTCCAGCCTCAATATGATCACCAAGAATATGGACATAATAAAGCAAAACACAGAATGCTTTACATTGCTCAGAAGGCTTTTGATGATTGGATATCAAATCTGACAACCAGGGAATTTTCGAAACTATTCCGAATTTTGAAGTAAAGAGTTCTTTGTTAACAGTATTGATAAGGATGGTCTGGCGTGTGGTCCAGTGTGCCTCTTTATCATAAGTTACATTCCATCCTCTATGAGTAAAATTACGATGCGCATAATTAGCAGTAAAATCAAACTCTTTTATTGATTGCGGAATACCAGGGATCTTTTCATTTTTCAAATTATTAAGTTCTTTCTCACCAGTACCATTATATTGATCTACACACAGATATACCGCGTCCTCTAATGCTTGAATCGTGCTTGCGACCGCTGGATGGGTGCTTTTATAATACCTGTCTCCAAAAAGCACATATTCGATATCCCCATCATGATCTTCACGCTTTTGCGCAAAACTGGTAGGGATATTTACCAGAATCATTAAAATGAAAAGTATAATCGAAATAGTTCTTTTTCGTCTCATTTAGTCCGCCCGTTCGAATTTAACCTTGTTCTTCCAAACTTTTAAATAATCGTACCATTCGTTGTTTTGACCTTCCCAGACTTTAAAATAATCATACCACGCTGTTTTAGCATTTACCGTGGTATAACTGACTGACAAGGAAGGAGCTAAGCTTCCTTCTTTAGGAACAATGATTACAACGATTTCAGCGCCTGGTTTCCATTCATGCTTCTTTGCAGACTCACTTGTAAAAATAGCAATGAACGATTCAACGTTTGTTTCTTTTCCTCGAGATAAGCTCTCAAACTTCCAATCATTAAACTTTGTGGAATTACCATTTTCTTCTGTAACTGAAACCGAGATAACCGTCCCGGATGTAACACAGTTGCACGGAAGCTTAATTGCCGTTCCTGCATAATCTACCCCGTCCAGATCAAATGCGATTGACTCTGCGGATGTGCCGACATCCTTGAACCAATATGCCCTGTCAAGAGCTGATGTTAAAAACAATTGTTCGTTATTGGGATGAAGGATGTTGTTAATCTTTGTTTTATCAGCCACTTTCAAATTCAATTTATCAGCGATCCCAAACAGCAAATCGCAGTTCAATTGCAATGGTTCATATACCGGTGGCAATTCAACTTTCCGCTGTTCCTTAAGAAGTTTATTATAACTTTTGATTTGCTGCTTTTCTTCTTTGGTTGCATCTTTGGGCGTGGATACTTCTGTAACAGGTGCAAGATAAATTGCGTTCATCTCGCGCTGTTCAGATGCCAAGTAATTTACATTATCAAGCACAATGGTATAAGCCGTCTGTAAATAACTTACATTCTGTGTTTTTCCAAATAGTTCAACGTAAGTCTGTGCAGCAAAGTATCTAAGCGCCCAATCCTCATGATCGCAATTATCCAGTATTTGGTCTGCATACTGCTTTGCAACAGATACATAATCCGCACTTTCATAAGTCTGCTCCGCAGCATTGATGGCTAAAGGCAGAACCCGGGAATACTCATAATCCTTTCGAAATATCCGAACTCCGAGTGCTTCGTATGCATCGATAGACTCAAGGCATTTTTGATAATCTCCGTTGTCATAATAGCTTTCTGCCAGCAACAGCCAGTATCCACCGTAATTCTGATACGTATCTCTATTAGATTCAAGGAAATGAATACGGGCAACAGTATTGGTGTTATTTTTCCATTTGACAAACTCTTCTACGGATTTTTCCGTCAAAGCAAGATCGCCCGGAATGTCATAGTCCCTGACCATTTTAATCATATAACTGAACGTATTCTTTCTGCTATTATGCAAGGTAGCTGCTTCTTCGTCATCTAAAGCCCATCCGTCTTGGAGATATTGCAAGTCCAGCTCTTCAGTTGCCGCTGTATAACTAGTCACAGAGTCAACCGCCATATACGCAATAGCTAACGCCATCTTTATTTTGCTTCCTGATTGGACTGCACCAATTAATCCCAACGGGTTAGGAATAGCCGCACGAATGGCTTTTGCCTGATTTTGCTCATAAATAAATTGTAGTCGGTCTCTCTTTACAGAAACCATCCGGTAGTTCTCCATTGTATCAAGCAATCCTGTGAGTTGACTTAACGTTAAGCTGTCAACAGCATTGGGATATGTATTATTTATCAGCTTGGAATAAGCCTCCTCCATATAAAGGCGGCTGTTCTTGGATTCGTTGATCTCCTGTGTAAGAACAGTGATATAGTTCAGCATAGCAATGGCATTCCGCTGAACGTCAGTAAGTTTATTTCCTTCAGCAATAGCAGTTAAAGGTATTGCTGAAAGCATGATGGAAATCAGCATGATAACAGCAAGCATGTTGCATATTAAACTCTTTTTAATCATTTTTATGGCCTCTTATGTTAAAAATTCGATTTTGTGTTTCTGTTATCACATTACTTTCAAATTATATCAAGCGAGTAATGTTTTGAAAAGAAGGAAAAACATATTCAGTTTTTTCAACTTAAGTTTGTATGACTGATAAATAGTATATTGCATCTATCATCAATTATTTATATAATTTTAATGCATCATTTTACATGAAGAATAGTTATCCATAGAAGACATAATTATATACTTAATCATATAATACCAACAGAATTATTCTGTAGAAGGGTAGATAAAATGGATTTTCAAATTATAAGAACAAACATCATCAATGTTAATGCAGAGGCTATAGTTCTTCCCGCTAATTCTTTCCTTAAAGAAGGAAAAGGCTCTTCTGAAGCAATTTTTAAAGCAGCGGGCAGAAAAAGACTGACTCAAGCCTGTTCGAAAATCGGTTTTTGCGAAGTGGGTTCTGCAGTACCCACTTTAGCATATAATCTAAATGCCAAATACATTATTCATGCAGTTGTACCTAAATGGCTAGATGGTAATCATAATGAGTATGAGCTTCTTTGTACTGCATACCTTTCAGCTTTAAATCTTGCCGATTATTTGGGGTGTGAGTCAATAGCCTTCCCTTTATTGGCATCCGGCAATAACGGGTATGATTCGGAATTTGCATTTCGCATTGCAAACGAAAGCTTTAACAGGTTTGAAGGGAAAAAACTTCAAACTATAATTCTGGTAATTTATAGTGAGCACATTGCAAGAATAGCTAAAAATCAAGGCCTATCAGTCATTGATATACCTGACGGCCTTCTTGAAGAAGAGAAAAAGCTGGTTCATAAAAAGAAAGCGCAGAAAATAGTTGCTGATGGAAAAGAGATGCTACAAGACTATCTTGAAGAACAAATACAAAAAGCCATAGATTATCTTAAAGATCCGGAAAACAGGAAAAAGGTAGCTGATGCTTCAAGTGTAATTATCAAAACAATTATCGCAATAATAAAACGCTAAGAGCATAGAGCATCCAAATTACTATAATTCTGTCCAATGGCCAGATGGTTACAAAAAAGAAATACCATGAATGCAGTGCTTAAGGAGCCCTTGGATGTCCCTGACACGATTTGAATATACGGCCTTTAGAGTCGGAGAAGTCCGAAGGTGCATTTAGAAAAATCCTATGAAATAAGGAAAAAGTCCATTTCTTGGCGACTTTGGCTCCTTAGCAATATCAAAATATGTGAAAAAGAACATCGTTGGCAAGACCAAGTTCAAGCAAACTAAATATAGTAGGTTATAACAATTCTGATGCGACAGGAAAAGTGCTTGGACTGGCTCACCGTTCCACGCTTTACCGACGCCAGCGGAGTTGATCATCTGATGTGCTTCTCAGATATTTCAACATGAATAACACCCAGATTAGAAAAAAGAGGAGGATTAATTTCCTCCTCCTTCTCAACTGATCAATTTAATCTATAGGTCCACATTGCGGGCAAGTTGTTGTTCCGTTATACACATGAAGCCCTGTTCCACAAATAGGGCACCTCACCCATTCACCTTCATCATCGAATATACCAGGGGTATTCACTATCTTAATGAACCGTATTGTTTCCTCATCTAGCTCAGTATCATCTTCGCCTTCGTCCTCATCCCTATAGTCGTACTCGTCATCCTCATAGAGCAGATCAGAACAATAAGGGCAATGACTAAACTCAGATTCATCGTAGACTTTTAAACAAATTCCACATTGTTGCATAAATAGCGCCTCCTTTTTGGGGATATGTAATAGGGATGATCAATGATTCAGATCGCTTTTTTCAATTAATTCATCATAGTTAGTAGTTTTAGAGAGATAGACAAAGCAAAGAAAGAAGCTAAAATCTCGTTCATTCGTTGATTTTGTCTGTCGTTTATTGCTCGTTTATTATTTCTCGGAAACGATGCAGAATCGGAAGATGGGTTTTTGCATATTTAATAAGATCCTTCACATTTTCTCTTGCATATGCATTTTTCATGTTTTTCGAATCATCCGAAATCAGTTTTTATGTCTGTTGCTAAGCATTCCGGTCCGTTGAAACAATTGACCGGATGATTCCGCTTACATTCTGCTTTTCCTTCAATTGACGGTCGAATTCTTTTATCTTTTCCGTTAATTTCTTAATTCCTGCCAGAGCTTTGCCGGCATCGCTGTCTTTCCGCTCCATGAAAAAGTAAAGAAATGCGAGTGCTGTAAGGTTTAGCAGCAGCAAACCCCATCCGATCCCACTGTGCTCCCCGGATGCAATCATTTTTGCGATCCAACAGACAATCACTATCAACGGAACGAACCCAAGCCCGAAGGAAATACTGAATCTTTTCCTTGATGTTAACGCACTTTTCCGAGCGGATTCGAAATCAGACAGTTCCTTTTTGACGCCTGATATGCTTTCATTGATCTTGCTGATCGAAGAACCCACGACTGTATCGATGTCCTCCAGATATCGGATAAACCGCGTTCTGTATCCGCTCTTCTGATCATCGGGAAGAAAAACGAGCATCTCATGATACGTATTCTCCATCTCACAGACATGATGGATCACTTCATCATCCGAAAGGCCTTCCATCTCTCCGGCATCAAACTCATAGGACAGGGCTCTCATCTTTCCCCAGTACCCCCGTGGTTCCTGGGGACGAATTTTCAGCGCCTCCTCAAATGCCTCCAGAGCGTTCGGGAATTTTTCCAGTTTCAGAAACGCCTCGCCGGCTTCGATTCTCGCGTTCGCCGTCATATCCGTGTTCAGGTTCAATGTTTCCACACGGCCTACATGAACGGTATTCTGAATGTAATAATTCTGGATTGCGTCTTCCGCGACAAACGGCGTTCCGCAGTACGTGCAGAATGCTTTTTTGCGCTCTTCCTCTATGGTAAGGTTCGCGCCGCAGCTCGGACATTTTGCCGGTTTCAGTGCCATTTTAATGTTCCTTTCCAAGTCATGATTTGTTTTTGGAAATAAGCGCAGAGAGGATTTCCCTGCGCCTTATGATCAAATCTTTTTCCTGCTTTTTTGACAGGATAATCAATCGTCAAACGTCCATTCCCTGCCGGGCAGTTCTTTGCCCATTTCCTCCCTGGCTTTCTGCTGACCCTCAACAGCCGCCTCCAGGCTCTTCTTATACATATAACTTCCGTTTTGGATCATGTCATAGAGGAAGAGCTCCGCCTTCTGGAAACAGAACAGCGCGCGTTTGGGATCCTTTTCCGTGCCCTCTCCGTTTAAATGCGCGTTTCCCAGACGCAGGAAAACCGGTCCCGCAGCATACGGCGCCGTCTCATCCGTCATCGTGTCGAGGCATCTGGAATAGATTAAAAACGCCTCTTTGAGGTTTTTCTCCACGTAATACCCGTTCTTATACATATCCCCGATCTTGTAAAGCGAGATCAGATGCCCGTCAAATGCGCCGAGCGCGAAATACCGGAAGGCTTTCTCATAGTCGACGGGCATGTTTCTGCCGTAGTAATAGCAGTATCCGAGATTCTCCTGCGCCTGCCGGGATCCGTTCTCCGCCGCGATCCTGTAGCAGTTGACAGCTTTTGTGAAATCCTGGTCGAACCCACGGGCTCCTTCATAGTAGAGCGCACCGATCGCGTTCATGGCGTCCGGATTGCCGTTCTCAAACGAGACGGTATACAGTTCCTCAATAAAGTCCCGGATCACTTTGGGGAACGGCTTCGGCTCGTCGCATTCCAGAATTTCATTGGCAATATCATATGGGTCGTCATCCGGCATAAACAGATTATCCGAAATAAAGTCGTCCAGATATTCGTATACTTCCGTTTTTCTCTTTCCTCTCAGTTTGGAAAGAACCTCCTGCATCCGGCCGATGATATCGTATTCTTTCATATGCTTTCTCCTTTTGCCTGATATTCTTTCTGATTTTGATGGTGCCCTGTTCCGGTCAACAAACCTGCCGGCTGCTCCGTTGCCCGGCTGACCATGGAATCCGCCGGTGTCTCTGTCTTTTTCCAACGGGAGCCAAATCAGCCGATCTCCCAGACGACCGTCACCGTATCCGACACCTCGATGTCGTCCGGTTCGATGTTCATATCGTAGGACGCTTCCTCGTACATGGCATCCGAGGCTTTGGCGAGGCTTCTCATCGGATGCGCTTCGAACTGGATCTCGCCCCAGGAGTAGTCAATGCTCTGGATTTCCTTGAGGGAAACGCCCGAAGCCTCTGCGAGCACGCCGGCTTTTGCGAAAGCGTCTTCCACCGCTTTTCCTAAAAGGGTGTTCTTTGCAGATTCCCTGTCCTTTACGGTATAGCTGATCACAAACTCGGTCTGAACAGGAGCGTGCGCGAGCGCGTACAGCACTTTTCCAAGCCGTTTGTTGTCGGAATCGAACTCGATCTTCAGAACATGCTCGTACCGGTACCCAACAAATCTCTGCTTATAGTGTCCCCGTTCCTGATAGCTTTCATATTCCGTGTTCACATTGAAGCTGAGCGTTTTTATATCCGCACTTTCAAAGCCGAACGGCAGAAGCACACTTTTGAGCTGCTCTGTCTCGGAAGAAGAAGCTTCCAGCGTTTTTTCATATTCGGGGTGAATCCCCGTCAGGGTCATCACGATCCGGGTCATATCCGGCTTTACTTTGATCTGCCCTTTTCCGGTGACTTTCAGTATTCTCATGTTTTCTTCCTCCTTCCAAAGATACCGGCGATATTTTGATCCGCGGTATCCTTTCTATCAACCTGCATGGGTCGTCTGCTTTTGCAGCTAACCGGAAACACGCTGTTTTCCGCCTGTCCCGTCACAGTTTTTTCAGTGCCTCGTTTCCGCCTTCCAGGAAGGTCAGCAGCACCTTCTGCACCTCGTACCAGTCCGCGTCCTTTTTCCAGTTCATCGAATGGTTGACCGCGTACGCGCCCGCGATGCCGAACAGGAACACCTTTTCCGCCTGCATCGGGGTCATTCCGCTGTTTTCCATAAAGTAGGGCGTCATCAGCTCGCGCTCCCTGCGGAAGATCCGCATCATCATATAATCTGACAGAAATTCATCGAAAAACAGCGGACGGTACTTGGGCTGGTCCGCGACGCGCTGGCACACCGGCAGCAGTTCCATGTACGGTGCGAGCGCAGCAGGATCCATAGTTGTGTGCATCTTTTCCAGCAGGATGGAAACGCCGGACAATCCCGGCGCCTTGGAGCGCTTCGTCGCGTCGATCGCGTCGTCCGCCAGTTCGTCGATCACGTCCGTCAGGCCGTTGTAGTGCGTATAGAACGTCGCCCGTCCGACGCCCGCCTCCCTGCAGAGCAGCGAAATGCTGATGTCGTTGAACGCCGTTTTCTTTAACAGATCCAGCATCGTATCCTTGATGGCTTCCTTTGTCGCCGCAGCTCTGCGCTCATGTCCCGTCATGTGCGATCTCCTCCGGATAAAATGATACTTTCTGTGTAAAGTATAGACAAAATCCGACAGGTTGTCTATACTTTTCCAGCAAATGTAAAAACTGTATTGGGATTTTTGTAAAATGTACGGTAATCTGTGCCTGTAAGCGTCAAAACGGCGCGAAAAAGGAAAAGAGGAGAAGAAAAAAACATGATCACTTTTGAAATGGAAGACCTGATCGGCGTCCTGCAGGGACTGACCCCGTACCTGATCGCCATGGGCGTTGCGATCATCGCGACGATCGCCGTCATCATCGCAGTCAAAAAACTGCCCAAGCCCAAGAAGCACATGATCCGCTGGGAGGCGGTCATCGCCATGATGCTCGTGGTCGTGCTCTGCGCGAACCTGATCTGCTTCGGCCCGATGGCAGCCCTTCTGAGCCTTGTCGCAGGCGGCGGCGAACAGCGCACCACGCTGACCGACGATCTGACCAAGGAAGCGGAAGCGGCAGCCCTCCGCATCGCCGAGGAAGGCTTTGTCCTGCTCGACAACGACGGCATCCTGCCTATGAAAGACACCAAGAAACTGAACCTGTTCGGCTGGGCAAGCACGAACCCCGTCTACGGCGGAGCCGGCTCCGGCGGCATCAACGACCTGTACCCGATGGTCTCTCTGATCGGCGGGCTGGAACAGTCCGGCTTTGAGATCAACAAGGAACTGGTGGACTTCTACACCGCGTTCGCACCGAACCGCGCAGCAGTCTCCATCACCGCCCAGAACTGGAACCTCCCGGAACCCCCGACAGCGACCTATCCGGACGCTCTGATCAATAATGCGAAGTCCTATTCCGATACG
>JAEEGL015276634.1_pt1 | contig 17160 bp, 15 predicted proteins | sample 9134231 | NCBI WGS metagenome assembly JAEEGL01 (sample SAMN16246548, study PRJNA631951) | gut metagenome | biome: gut microbiome; feature: rumen; material: fiber-attached | host: Bos | place: Iran: Karaj | collected 2018-10
CTCGGCCTCACTGGCCACAGCATCGTGCCCATGCTCATCGGCTTCGGCTGCACCGTGCCTGCGGTGATGGCCACCCGCACCTTGCACTCCACCCACGACCGTTGGCGCACCGTGCTGCTCACGCCTTTCATGAGCTGCTCGGCCAAAATCCCGATCTACGGCTTCTTCACCAGCGTGTTCTTCCCGGGCCACGGCGGCGTGGTGCTGATTTGCCTCTATCTGTTAGGCATCATCGTCGGCATCGTCACAGCGCTGTTCACCAAATGGTTCGGCAAGAAAGCCGACGTGGCGCCCTTCGTCATGGAGCTGCCCAACTACCGCATGCCGAGTGCCAAAAACGTCGCCCACCTGTTGTGGGACAAGACCAAAGACTTCGTGCAGCGTGCCTTCACCGTCATCTTCTTGGCCACCTTGGTCATCTGGTTCCTGCAGACCTTCGACTTCCATTTCCACATGGTCGAGAACGGCGAAGGCAGCATGTTGGCCAGTGTGGCCGGCTGGATTGCCCCTGTGTTCCGTCCTATCGGTTTGGGCAGCTGGCAAGTCGTCACCGCCTTGATCAGCGGCTTCATGGCCAAGGAAAGCGTGGTGGCCACCCTTGAGGTGCTGAATGCCATGCCGCTCTTCACCCTCGCCAGCAGCGTCTCTATGTTGGTGTTCTGCCTGCTCTACACGCCCTGCGTGGCTGCCGTGGCTTCCATCCGCCGCGAGCTGGGCACCAAATGGATGCTATTCATCATCGCTTTCCAATGCGTCGTCGCCTGGGTCATCGCCTGGATCGCCTATCTCATCGCCAACGCCATCATCGCATGAACCTGCCTACTGTCATAGTGCTATTGGTCGTCCTGGCCCTCGTCGTTGTCGCCATCCACTTTTTGCGGATGGGCAAAGGCCAATGCTCTTGTGACGACAAGAAAAAATGCGGTTGTTCGGGATGTTCGGTGGATTGTCCGTTCAGACGGTGATCACTCCTCCACAAAGTGATAATACTTCGGCTGATACCCCTCCCACTCCCCTGTCAAAAGCTCGGGGTGGAAGAAATGGATGAAGTCGGCCAGCAGCAAATCGGGTTCGCACTGCGACTGCTCGAAATAACCCGTCGAGAGGATGTCACAGACGATGATTTGATGGTTCTTATAGGCATCAAAAAGCGAATAGACCGGACTCTCTTTAGCTAACGCCTCGTAGGTCATCGGGAAAGGATTGGAGTTGATGACACGCCAGAAGTCGGCGTGCTGTGCCTTGGCGAGGATACTCTCGGCGTCCATGGGCACGCTGGCCGTCGATGGGTTGTCCTTCCAGATGTAGTCGGCACCGGCATCGGCGAAGAGTTTGGCCATATAGCTGCGGCCACCCGCCACATACCACTGTCCGTTGAAGGCCAGGTCGGAGAACACCGTGGGACGGTGTTCCACCTCGGCGCAAAGACCCGAGAGGGCGTTATAGCGTCGTTCGATGTCATCGAACCAAGCGTCGGCCTTGTCCTCGCAGCCCGTCAGCATGCCGATGACGCGGATCCACTCGGCGCGGCCCAAAGGCGTGTTCTCCATATAGTCCGCAAAGGGAAACAGCACCGCACCCGTGACGTTGAGGCCGCCTTGGTTGCCATCGAAATAAGGGGAATAGAGCAAGGCATCGGGTCGCAGTTGTATCATGCGTTCCACGTCGGCAGCGGCCTCCGTGCCGATATCATAGACCTTCTCCTGTGCCAGCAGTGCACGCATGGTGCTGTCAGTCACGAAACGGCCTTCGAGGATGCCTTTCACGCGGTCGATCTCACCCAAACGGAGAAAGACAGCCCACTGCGTTGCCGAGAACGATATTACCGACCGCACCGGCACCCTTACCTGGGTCAGCCCCTCACCCACCTCCTTCGTCGTGTCGTTGACCAAAGCGAACTTGCCTAACGACAGCGTGGTGTCCCAAGGGCAGATGACCTCCATGAGGTAGCCATAGTCCTGCTCGCTGACGACGACATTGCGCGCATAGCGCATCATGTTGTCGACTTCGACTTTTTCTTCTTGGACTTGATGGTTGAATTTACAGGCCGTCAAGACCACAAGCAACAGGAACCAGGGTCTTCTCATTGGGCATTCAGTTTTTCGAGACACTCCTTGCACAGGCAGTCCGTATAGTGTTCTTTCAGATAGGCTTTGGTGGCATCGGTGAGCTGCACTTTGACGCACCAGCAGTCGATGGAATGCACACATTCGAAGGTTTTTCCGCAACGGGGACAGGTCTTTTTCATAGGCAAAAAAGTGCGGAGCCTTCCGAAGAAGACTCCGCAAAAAGAATATCAATTATTTAAACAACATTGCACTGGGAATGATGCCTGCCCTGAACGAATTGAGCAGCACACCATCGTTGGAATAACGGTAGACGGTACCGTTGTCCATGTAGTTGCCCGCATCGGCGACATAGATATCGCCGGTCGTGGGCTCGACGGCCATATTATAGAACCATCCTTCGGGATTGGCGGTGATACGGAACGTCTCCGACAGGCTCTGCGAAGCGACGTCGTAACGACGCACCTCGTTGTTATTGATTAGATACAGCTGGTCGCCGGCGGGGTTGGCTCTCACGATAGAGGCCGTGCCAGGCAGCTCACACTGTTTCGTCGCCCGCTTCAGGATGGGGTCGATTTCCCACAGCGAGGGGGCCTCGTCCCAGTCTTCCTCCCATGAGCGGCCTTCGCAGAGCACCCACACATGGCCGTTCTTGTCGACCGCCATGGCGTTGGGTTCCTTGCCCACCTCGATCTCGGCCACCTTCACGTCGTTGTTGACGTCGATGACCTGGACGGTGTTATAGCTCTCATGCGAGTCGGGGTTGATGTAATAATACGACCAGTTGCTGACATACAGCTCGTTGCCCACCTGCACCATCTTCTCGGTAGTCTTGCCCGTCTCGATGTAGCCCGTATGCTTCATCTCGATCGGGTCGATGATCCACAGGCCTGTTCCGATGATGTCGGTGACGTAAGCCTTATTGGGGGCCACGAAGTGCATCTCGCGAGGCGAATAGAAATCACCGAGCTTGAAGGGCTTGGTGGTGTCGCACACGATGGTGTTGGCATCCATCTTATAGATGAGATTGCTGTTGTTGACCACCACATAGAGCATGCCGTCGGTCAAGGCGAGGCTTTGGCACACGTCGCCAAGGGGGGCGTTGTTCACCTTGTAGAACAGGTTGTTGCCCACCGTGTCGGCTTCGATGTCATAGAACGACAGTGAGCCATTGGAGAACTGGAAGTTGCCTTCGTTGAGCACGAACACACCCGATCCGAGGTTAAGTCCGTTGGGATTGACGGGGTCGACGGGTTGCTCGTGATGGCAAGCAAACAGCGACAGGGACAAGGCTGCCAGCAGGAATAGTTTGAGTCTTTTCATCATTGTTTTCATTGACTATGACTTATGACCATGACCACTTCAGCTTTGCGACAGTGGTCATAGTCATAGTCAACGGTCATAGTTTATTTCATTGTTTCACAATACGTTTCGTTACAGTCTTTCCATCAGCGGCGATGCGGACGAAATAGATGCCTTGGTTGAGGCTGCCCATGTCGACAGTGGCCGTCATGGTCGAAAGCACCCTTTGTCCCATGAGGTTAAACACCTCCACCGTTTGCAGGCTCTCGGCCTTGACGGTCAGGCGGTCTTTCACGGGGTTGGGATAGATGGCGATGTCGGTGGCCACATTCTCAGGCACATCGAAATGCGCCAAGTCGTGGATCACGCCGACGGCGTCGAGGTCCATGCCGCTGGAGGCGAATCCAGTAGGCCAAGGGTCGTTGATGATATGGCCTTCCGAGTCGGTGGTGGCATACTCGGGGTCGATGTTGCCCACCACGTCGACGATGCGGATATGGGTGACTTTGTTCTTGTCCAAGAGATCGTTGTCCTCCACCTCGTCAAGGTCGAACGGTGTCCCGTAGAAGGCGCCGTATTTGCTGGCGAAGTTATGGAGTTGTGCGGGATCGATGGAGCCTGCATTGCCCAGTTGCGTCTCGTTCTGCACGTAGGTCACGGCGGGGAAACGGAAGAAATTCTCGCCGTCGGAGCTGACCTCCACGAAAGCGAGCTCAAGGGCCCAGGTGTCGGGGTTCATGGCATTGGCGAAGCCGTTCTCGAACACGGCGAAGTCGGGGCCGGGACCGTTATAAATCGGCGATGCGAAGGTCAGCACTGCCGCGCCACCGTCGCCGAGGCTGACGACGTCGTAGGTGCCGCCGGGCTTGCCCAAGGCGAGCGAATCGGCACCATACGAGGCGAGGCCGTTCTCAGGCTTGTCGATACGCATGGGGCCGCGCTTCACGGTGCATTCCGTAGCCCAAGCCACGAATGCCGACGAGTCGGCATGCATGGCCGTGGTGCCGGGTTTGTCTTGCGCAGGCGCAAACTGTGCCCACAGCGCGACCGGCACCATAGCCAGCAGCAATATGGAGAGTCTCCTTATCATTTCACCACGAGTTTCGCTGTGCGCACGGCGTTGTCGTTATTCACGCTGATGAAGTAGACACCGGCGTTGAGCATCTCGGTGCTGACGCGCACCTGCTCGCCTTCGGCGGCCACGACACTCATCGTGTTGACGAGGCGGCCCGACATATCGTAGACCGACACCGTGTTCAGACCGGCGTTCTCGACCGTCACGAAGGTCTCGCTGACGGCGGGGTTGGGATAGACCGACAGGGTCATGGCGCTCTCGTTCACGCCAGTGGGCATCCACACGGGCTCCACTTCGGTGGTCCACACGTAGGCCCATTGAGCAACCTCGATGGCGCAGGACTCGTCGCCCCACTTGACGAAGTCGCCATTGTGGAGAGGCTCCATGTCGAAGCCATACCAGCCCATGATACCGTTCACGTTGTAAAGCCACCACCTTCCGGAGAGGGCATAGTGCAGCTCTTCCTCGTCGAAGGTGATGTCGTCGACGCCATAGTCACCGACCACATAGTCGAAGCGCTCGTCGGCGGCCGCGATGGCATCCATCACTTCCTTGAGGACGACCTCTTCGCCATCGAAACGGAATCCCCATGCCAGGCATCTGTTAGGGTCGTTCCAGTTGACAGCAAGCACCACTTCGTTCTGGCCTTGGCCAACCCAATATTGGATCTCACCAAAGTCAATCATGGCTTCTTCGCCGAGGGCATACACAGCAGCGACTTCCTTCTCCCAGACATAAATCCAGTTCTCAGGGTCGATCATGGTGCCACAATAGGTGTCGCCCCATTTCACATAGTCGCCATCTTCCAGCGTCTGGATGTCGAAGGTATTCCACGACGGATCGCCATTGACCAAATATGAGACCCACATCGGTTCCGTGAGGCTCAAATCGAGCACACCGTCATTGAAGAAAATGTCATTCAGCCAACTGCCATTAGGGCTATCATAGCTAAAACGATAGTCGACAGCGGCGATGTCGTCCATGACTTCTTTGATGGTGACAGTCTCGTCGGCAAAACGGTATCCCCAGGCCAGAGCCGTGTCGGGCTCAGCCCAGTTGACGATGAAGACCACCTCGTTGTCGCCTTCGCCAATCCAATATTTGATATCGGCGGGGTCGATGGTGGCGTCCTCTTGTGCAAAGAGGTTGGTCGTAAACAGACCGAAGACTCCCATAAGGAGGAAGAGTGTAAAGTTTTTAAAACGCATAATACATTAAGTTTTAAAGGTTTGATAATTAGTTGATTAACCTCTTACTTCAAAACTTCAAGGATAACGTTGGTGCACCTTATATAATAAGGGAAAGCCAGCTCTTGTCCCGAAAGCTTCGTTTCAGCGACAGGCGGCAGGTCTTCTGACTTACTCCTTTTGATCTGGCCGCCTTCCCGAAAGACTATGTTTTCAGTGGCATCGTGACCAGCGTGAAGAGCTTACAGCAGCGGGAACTGTCCGGGATTTGCACCCGATTCCCTATTGAGCCTCGCGGCACCGCTTATCGGCGGCAAAGATACATCAATTTTGGAAATAAAGCATGCCGACTTCAAGAAAAATATCTATTTTTGCAGTTTGGATAAACTACTTTTTGTCACTATGAAAAAAGCTATAACCCTTTTTGCCGCGCTGTTTTTCGCCATCGGTATGGCCTCGGCGCAGGACGTATATTTCTCTGGTAGCCACGACGGAGCTGGCAAGATCTGGAAAAACAACACGCTGATTCACAGCCTCTCCGACTCGACACGCCAAGTGGCGCTTTCGTCGTTGCAAGTGGCCCCCGACAGCAGCATTTATGCCGCAGGATTTGTCTACGACACGGCCTTTGCGGCTACACAAGCCCATGTATGGCTGAACGACAGCATCGTGTTTGTGGGCGATACCAGCACGGCCATCAACAGCATGGTGCTCAACGGCGGCACGTGGACCGCAGGCGGCATCGGCGCGAACGAATGGGATCAAGTGGCTGGCATGGTGTGGCAAGATGGAGCGATGCTCTACGCCTATAGCGACAGCACCCTCACCAACCAAATCTTAGCCATCACCGTCAATCCAGCCACGGGCGACGTCTATGCCGGTGGCATTGTAGGATCAGAGAACGTGCATGCCTGCATCTGGAAAAACGACACCATACTATGGCAAAGCAACGCCTTGTCGGGCATCAACGCCTTGTGTTTTGCCGACGGCGACCTGTATGCGGCCGGATTCACCTTCGTCGGTGAAGACCTCCATGCCGTGCTCTGGCAGAACGACTCCATCATCTTCTCCATCGAGTCGCCCGACGCAGAGTTCACCGCTTTGGCATACTACGACGGCAGCCTCTACCTCGGAGGCTACGATGGCAGCTCCCTCTATGTCTGGCAAGACAACGAGGTCCTCTACGACCATGCCTGCACCGAGTTCTCATCCATTTATGCATTGACCGCGAATGAATATGGCGTTTATTACGCCGGACAAATCGACGGTACGGCCACCGTGTGGAAAGACGGCGAGGTGCTCTACCAACCTGAAGACTGCGATGCCGTCGTCGGACTCGCAGTGCTATCGACGGAGCCCCCGCAACCCACCTTCACCCTCACCGTCGAAGTCGACAGCATCGGAGGCGGCACCGTCACGGGCGGTGGCACCTATTATTATGGCGACACCGTCACCATCGAAGCCATCCCCGACATGGGTTGGGAGTTCCTCTATTGGAACGACAGCATCGCCGACAACCCGCGCGACATCGTCATCACGAGTGACACCACCTTTGTCGCCCATTTCAACGCCTTTGAATACATCATCGAGACCGAGGTCATCCCCATGGACGCCGGCATCGTCGACGGCGGCGGCAGCTACCATTACGGCGACACCGTCACGCTGGAAGCCGTGGCCAACGGAGGCTTCGAATTCGAGATGTGGACCGACAGCGTCGCCGACAACCCGCGCACCATCGTCGTCACGCAAGACAGCCTCTTCGTCGCCCGCTTCGTCACGCGGCAATACACCATCGTCGTCGAGAGCGACCATCCTGGCTGGGGTACCGTCACGGGTGGCGGCACCTTCAACTACGGCGACACCATACAGATTTCGGCCACGCCTTACCTCGGCTTCGCCTTCGCCGGCTGGACCGACGGCATCATGAACAACCCGCGCACCGTCGTCGTCACCCAAGACGAGACCTTCACCGCGCATTTCGAAGTCAGGCAGTGCTACATCACCACCCTCGTATCACCCGAAAATGCGGGCACCGTCAACGGCGGCGGTAGCTACACCTACGGCTCCACAGCCCGTCTGACGGCCCACAGCAACCAAGGCTACGTCTACAGCATGTGGGACGACGGCGTCATGGACAACCCACGCAACATCTTCGTTGAAGGCGATGCCACCTACACCGCCATCTTCACCCCGCTGCAATATGTCATTGAAGTCGCCAGCGACCCCGAGGAAGGCGGCACCGTGACCGGCGGCGGCACCTACGACTACGGCAGCACGGCAGTGCTCACCGCCACGGCCAACCCCAACTACACCTTCATCTGCTGGAACGACGGTATCGTCAGCAACCCGCGTAATGTCACCGTCACCGGCAACGCCACTTACAAGGCGCTGTTCCACCTCAACGGCACACCGCAATACACCGTTACCGTGCTCGCCAACGACCCAAACCTGGGTAGCGTGAGCGGCAGCGGCACCTATCCCGAAGGCACCACCATCAACATCGGCGCCACGCCCAACCCCGGCGCTTACTTCACTAGCTGGGACGACGGCAACACCGACAACCCGCGCACCGTCACCGTCACGCAAAACATGACCTTCACGGCCATCTTCAGCGAGGTGCAGACCTTCACCATCAACGTCAGGCCCGAATACCCGCTGCAAGGCACGACCTACGGCGGCGGCACCTATCCCGCCGGCACCGTCATCAGCATCGGCGCCACACCCAACCCCAGCTTCTACTTCTCGGGCTGGCAAGACGGCAACATGGACAACCCGCGTAGCATCACCGTGACTGAAAATGCCGACTACATCGCATATTTCTCGCAAGCCCCGGTGCAGACCTATACGGTCACCGTATACTATGACGACACCCAAGGCTTCATCGTTGGTGCAGGCACCTACACCGCAGGCTCCACGGCCTCCATCGCCGCCATCCCCGCTGACGGCTTCGTGTTCAAGAAATGGAACGACGACACCACCGACAACCCGAAAATCGTCGTCGTCGACCATGACATCATCCTCGCCGCCTTCTTCGAGGGCACCGGCGTCGACGAGAACGACTTCGCCCACCTCCTGCTCTACCCCAACCCTGCCAACGACGTCATCCGCATCGACGGCCTTGAAGGAGAACACGAGATCGCCATCTACAATACCGTGGGCGCCTTGGTGAAGTCAGTCATCGTCAGCGGCGACAGCGAAATCGGCATCGGCGAGCTGCCCGAAGGCCTCTATCTCGTCCACATCGACAGCAGTCATACCATGAGATTCATCAAAAGACAATAAATTCATACAATAATCTAGAAGTTGCGCCCGACACGAACCAGGGAAAAAAGAATGAAAAAACTTATGTTAACAGCCATCGTCGTGGTATCGATATCGTTGGCTTCATTCGCCAACAACGCAAACGCCATGCAGTGCAACAGCAATGGCAGCACTATTGAATCCATCGAGAAAGCAGGTCCACACACCAAACAATACCAAGACATAATGAAACTCCTTGATGAATTCGAACAAAGCATCAAGAAAGCAACATCATGCGAAGAATTGGACAATGCTGAATTGGCAATGTTATTTAAACTGATGGCATTGACTGAAAACAAATACACCGAAGAAGCGACTCCCGAAGAGAACAAAGAGATCGAACAAAAAATGAATGGTATTGAGATCGAGACACAAAAACTGAAACAGCAATTTGGATGTGAAACTGAAGGAGAAGGAGACGCTGATACAGAGTAATCAAGGGAAAAAAAGATGAAAAAGATACTGCTAACCGCGCTCGCCATCCTCACGATGTCCATGGTGTCGTTCGCCGGAAACGGTGGCCCCCACACCAAAGAATACCGTGAAATGAAAGCCATGCTCGACAATTACCTTGAAGCCATCAACAAGGCCCAGTCGTGCGACGACCTCGACATATCGCAATTGGATTTCATCATGGCCGTCCTATCCTTCGTTGACAACGAATACGAAGAGGATGAAACGATGACCGAGGCTGAGGACAAGGAAATCAAAGAATACATGGACCAGATCGACGACAGGCTCGCACAACTCAAAGCAAAATGGAATTGTCCCACCGATGGAGACGAAGAAGAACCCGAGCCTGAACTGATTCCCACCTCGACCAAAGAATGGGACGAGCTCTTAGACAGCTACGACGCCGTGACGAGGAAACTGAACGGCATGAAATCATGGGATTTCAGTGACGAAACACAAATGAACATGTTGCTGGAAGTGCTGAACGAAGCCACGCCCATCGTCAGCAGGATCGACAATGCCGACACGGAACACCTCACCGACAAACAATCCAAGCGTCTGGATGAAATCAGCGAGCGGTTCCTCGAAGCCGCTAGAGCCATTGGACTGACGGACTAACAAACAACCCTTATTACCAAAAACAAAGGAAGCCGACAAATGTCGGCTTCCTTTGTTTTTAGATGGACGATAACGTGTTACTTCGTCACCACGAACTTCAGGGTCTGGTTGCCCATCTCCGACACGGCGTTGATGAAATACACGCCCGTGCCGAGGGTGTTCAGATAGTTCTCCAAGGTGGTGTGGTTCAATCCGTTGAAGCTGTAGGTATAGAGCTGACGGCCCATGAAGTCGTAGACCGCAACCTCGGCCTTGGCACCTTCCATCAGAGCCACTTTCACCTCACCCTGCGAGGGGTTGGGATACACGTTGACGATCTCCTTGGCCGTGGTGGGGTTCTCCTCCACCTTCAGCACTTCGAGAGCCTGATAGAAGTCAGGGATGCCATAACCATACTTGCTGTCGGGATTATTGGCACGGTCGCCGCAGGCGCGGATGGCATCGCAGATCTCCTGCACCGTAGCATAAGGACGGGCCTGACGCAGGCAGGCCACAGCACCAGCCAGCACGGGTGTGGCGAACGAAGTGCCATTGCCGTTATAATAAGGATACCAGCTGCCATAGCCCGAGGCCACATAGGTACCTTCGCCCATGGCCATCACATCGGGCTTGATGCGGCCGTCGTAGGTGGGTCCCACCGAGCTGAAATCGGCACGGACGCCCGAGCCGTTCACCGCACCGACGGTCACGATATGCTCGGCGTCGGCGGGGATGCCCAAGGTGCAATAGCCATCGTATTCGTTGCCGGCGGCGTTCATGCAGATCATGCCGCGGCTGGCCGCAATCTCGGCGCCGATCGACATGGGAGCGGTGTGGCCGTCGAAATGCTCAAGGGGATGATCCCACTGACTCATGTCAAATCTGATGTAACCCAAGGAGGTGGAGCACACGTCGACGCCTAAGCTGTCGGCATATTCGGCACCCGACACCCAGTTGTATTCCTCGATGATGTTCTCACTCTCACCATCCTCGGTGTGGATGAGATAATACGAAGCCTTATAAGCCGTGCCCACCATCGTGTTGGGATCGTAGGCGCCCATGGTGCTGAGGCATGAGGTGCCGTGGGTGCTCTGGGTGTAGACCGAGTTGGAGCCATACACGAAATCGCGAGTGCCGAGCAGGCGGCCTTCCTCGCGCATATTGTCGAAGCACGAAGCGTCTTCGGCGCCTTGGAAGCCACCGTCGAGGACGGCGATGATGACACCCGAGCCATCGTAACCCATTTCATGCAACAGGTTGACATTCAATTGCGTGACCTGTGTCTCAGCGCCACCATAGAAACCCTTCGAGGCACGGTTGGCGGCAGCCGGCTTCATCTCGTTGGCCAGCCAGCGTTCCTTCTGTTCTTGAGCCTTGAGGTCGTTGGGGCAGTTGCGCACCGTAGTCACGCAATCGAGGGCATTGATGGCATCAATCACACTCGGGTTGGTGACGTACACCGAGACGCCGTTCAACCACTTCGACGGGTTGAGCAGTTGAGCGCCACAAGCGGCCACCGCTTGCAAGTATTGCGGATTGACGGGAAGGTCGAATTCGTCGATGGCGACGCCCTGGTTGGCACGGCGTTGCAACGCACGCTGACTCAGATAGGCCTCAGGGTTGTCGATGGAATAGGGCGAGTTGTCCTTGTCCTTGAACTGCACCCAATAGATATTGGTCGCCACTTGTGCCTGCGCGAACAGCGAGGCGACGACAAAAAGCAATAAAAAGGATAGTTTCTTCATTGTTCTATTGTTTAAGATGGCGCAAAAATAAAAAGAAAAAGTCATTCAAAATCCAAGATTCAAAATTCAAGATTCAAAAAATCACTACTTTTGCAAAAAATTCCAAAAAACACGCCATGCGCATCGACATCATCGCCGTATTCCCTGAAATGTTCGAGGGTCCCTTCACAGAGAGCATCATCAAACGCGCCATCAACAAAGGCATCGTTGAGATTGGGCTGCACAACCTCCGCGACTACAGCACCGACAAGCACCACAAGGTTGACGACTACTCGTTTGCCGCCGGCGCGGGCATGGTGATGATGATCGAGCCTGTCGACAACTGCATCACCCACCTGAAGAGCCAGCGCGACTACGACGAAGTCATCTACATGAGTCCCGACGGCGAGATGCTCGACCAACCCTTATGCAACCAACTCTCGATGAAAGAGAACATCATCATCCTTTGCGGCCACTACAAGGGCATCGACGAGCGCATCCGTGAGCACCTGATCACCAAGGAGATAAGCATCGGCAACTATGTCCTCTCAGGAGGAGAGTTGGGCGCCGCCGTCTTGGTCGACAGCTTGGTCCGATTGATTCCGGGAGCCTTGGGCGACGAGACCTCTGCCCTCTCCGACTCGTTCCAAGACGGGCTGGTGTCGCCGCCGGTCTACACCCGTCCCCGCAGCTACAAAGGCTGGGATGTCCCCGAGGTGCTGTTGTCGGGCAACGACAAACTCATCAGCGAATGGCGACTCGAGCAGGCCATCGAACGCACCAAGGCACGCCGTCCCGAAATGTACGAAAATTTCAAAAAAAGCTGACTTTATTCGCTCAGTATTGATTTTTTTTGTATTTTTGCACCCACTTTTTGGAGAAAAATATACAAAAATCAAATAAAAGGAGCAAACAAGCATTAATTCAATTCGTTGAAGAACAGATCGTTGTAAAAGATTTTCCGAAGTTCAAGACAGGCGACACCATTACGGTGACCTACAAGATTGTAGAAGGACAAAAAGAGCGTCTGCAGAAGTTCCAGGGCATCGTCCTGAAGCGCAGCGGACACGGCAAGGTGGGTACGTTCACCATCCGTAAGATTTCCAACAACATTGGCGTGGAAAGATGTTTCCCCATCGCTTCTCCCATGATTGAGAACATCGAGGTCAACAAGAGAGGCGACGTCCGCAAGTCACGCATCTACTACCTGCGCGGCCTCCGCGGCAAGAAAGCCAAGATCAAGGAACTCAAGGACTAATTCCTTCTTCAAGACAACAACAAAAAAGAAGCTCCGAGCAATCGGAGCTTCTTTTGTTTTCATTCCTCCTTGGGCGTTTCCTTCTTCTTTCGCTTGAAGATCTTCGTCCGTAGCATGAAGATGGTCAGCACGGTCCAGAAGAGCACCAAGGCACCTAACGTGATAAAGGTGGCCTTTGGGCTTTGTGGCGCATAGCCCATCAACAGCAAGACAGGGAAGCCCAGCACAATGGCCGACAGCGTTTGCAACACGAGGTTGTTGGCAGCAGGCGTCTCAAACTTCGGGTCGATTTCGCGAAGCAGAATCATACCGTTGCTGGCCGTACCCGTCAGCATGCCGAACATCGAAAAGAAGCCTTCATATTTGTAGTCGGGATAGAGGTGCTTCGAGATCCAGAGCACATAGAAGAAAGTGACGATGGCACCCAAGGCGACGATGATGACGAAAGGCAGCACGAACTTGCCGAAGTTCTCGAAACTGATGGCCGCCGTGCCCGCCACGATCATGATGTCGAAGCAGAAGCCGCTGATGCGGTTAAGCATATAGTTGTTGATGTATTCGCGGCTCATGAGCTTGGCCTTCTTGAAACTCTTCAAAATCGTCTTGAAGAGGATGCCAAACAGCGTGCCAATCAAGAAGTTGAAGCCCCACAACATGGGTTTCAGCGTGTTAGTGCCGAAGTCACCCAGCTCCATATGCTGGATCCAGTTGGTGAAGAGATAGACTAGGAAATAGACGAACAGCACCATGCAGATCTGCACCGACAGCTTGTCGATCGACTCGGCGTCGGGAATCTCGCCCTTGCCTTCGTAGTCTTCCAACTTGTTGACCTGAGCATCGGCGATCTTCTTTCTTGAGAGCTTGCCTTGTCTACGCAGGATGTTCATGTAAATCACACCAGCCACGCTACCCACGATGAAACCAGTGGCCGCTATGGAGAGACCGAAATCGGCACCGGGAAAAACAATACCCTGCTGATCGGCCAAATTCGTGAAAATCTTTCCGAAATTCAAGGCCTGTCCCGGTCCCTGACCGTAACCCATGGGAAGCAGCAAACCTGCAGCATAAAACAACTTCCTGCCAAAATAGAAGAATAGAATCGACACGATGAGACCCACGATGCCTTGGATGACGTAGGTGGAAGCCGTCAAGGCACCCGTCTCAATCACCTTCATCGGCGTAGACTTCGATTCTATCTTATTGTTTTTCAACGCCAAGGCCACAAATCCCAAGCCCAAGGCATGATAGGTCACAATTTCCATCATCGGCTTGTTGATGATTTCCTTACAGCCAGGTATTGCCTTGAAGATCAGCAACAGCAAGCCACCGAGCAAAGCTGAAGGCAGCAGGCTCTTGTTGAGGAACGGCACTTTGGTTCGTAGCACGTTGCCCAAGAGCAGCGCCGTCGCCAGAATGCAGAACTGGACCAGCCATTGCCAGGCTTCGGGCCGGTCGAATGTCATTACGGAAACGTCTAATAGTGTCATAAGATCTGGTTTAAAATAGTCCGCAAACGTACTAATTTTTTTGATACAAAACAATTTCTTATTTTTGCGGCATGAAAAAAGCGTTTGAACTATTCTGGTCCTTCTTCAAGATCGGGGCTTTCACCCTTGGTGGCGGCTATGCCATGCTGTCGATGGTGGAGAAGGCCGTCGTCGACCAGAAGAAGTGGATTCCCAACGACGAGTTTTGGGACATGATCGCCGTGGTTCAATCGCTTCCGGGAGTCTTCGCCGTCAACACGGCCCTGTATGTGGGGCATCGCGTGGCCGGCGTGAAAGGCGCCTTTGCCGCCATGCTGGGCGCCATCATCCCGTCTATCACCATCATCCTTCTGCTGGCCACTGTTTTCCACGAGTTCCGTGACAACCCCGTGGTGGAGCGCGTCTTCAAGGGCATCCGTCCCTGCGTAGTGGCCCTCATCCTCGCCCCTTCGCTTCGCATGATCAAGTCGGCCAGGGTGACATGGAAGACCGCCATCATCCCCATCGCCGCCGTGTTTCTCATCTGGTGGTGCAAGATCTCGCCCGCCTACGTCATCCTCGCAGCCATCGCGGGTAGTCTCATCTACGCACTCATCAAAGGACGAAAGACAAAAGACGGAGGACAGAAGCCAGAAGACGTCCCCAGTCCCCAGTCCTCAGTCCCCAGTCCTCAGTCCCCAGTCCCAAGTCAAAAAGAAAAGGAGGCCGAGTCATGATCTATTTGCAGTTACTTTGGGTCTTTGTGAAGATCGGGGTGTTGGGCTTCGGCGGCGGCTATGCCATGCTCTCGCTCATCCAACACGAGGTGGTCGACAACTACGCTTGGATGACGATGGAAGAGTTCACCGACATGGTGGCCATCTCGCAGATGACGCCGGGACCCATCTCCATCAACCTGGCGACCTACGTGGGCTATACCACGGCGGGAGTCGGCGGGTCGCTGCTGGCCTCGTTTGCGCTCTGTCTACCCTCCATCATCATGGTCTACCTCATCTTGAGGCTGATCATGAGCAAGAAGAGCAGCTCTTTGATGGACAACACCTTGAAAGGGCTGAAACCTGCCATTGCGGGACTCATCTTCGCCGCTGGCCTCGCCATGATGAACACCCAGAACTTCGTGGACTTCGGACGCGGGCAATACAACATCAGCGTCATCATCTGCGTGCTGGCGTTTGTGGCCTCCTATTTCTTCAAGGCCAACCCGATCTTGCTGATTGTGATTTCGGGAATTATTGGGTTCTTCGCGTATTAGCTAAGATCCCAGAGCCCTGAGCTCGTCGAAGGGTCGAAGGGCCGACCTTCCTGCATCATCCCCATATCCAAGGTAACCATCGCGGCCAAGGCCTCCACGAGCACCGTGGCGCGTGGCAAGGCACACACGTCATGCCGTCCTTCGATGGCAAGGGTACAGGTCTCCCCTGCCCGATTTACGGTCTGTTGAGGCTGAGCGATGCTCGGGATAGGCTTGAACGCCACGCGGAAAACGATGTCGTTGCCATTGCTGATGCCGCCTTGGATACCGCCCGAATGGTTAGTTAGAGTGACGATTTTACCGTCCTTATTAATAAAGGTATCGTTGGCCTCGGCGCCTTTCATCCCTGCCAAGGCGAAGCCGTCGCCGACCTCGAAGCCCTTCACGGCGGGGAGGCTGAACATGGCGTGGGCCAGCTCGGCCGAGAACTTGTTGAACATCGGCTCGCCCCACCCTGCCGGCACGTCCGTGATACGGCATTCCACGATGCCACCCACGCTGTCGCCCTCTCTTCTGGCTTGTTCCACGTCCCCCATGGCAGTCACTTCGGCAACGATTTGAATGCCTTGGCCCATCAGAATCTGCTTGGCGATGGCGCCAGCCACAACTACAGGCACCGTAGCCCGTGCCGAGGCCCTGCCGCCGCCGCGCCAGTCGCGGAGGCCGTACTTCTGTTCGTAAGTGTAGTCGGCATGTGAGGGACGATAGATGTCTTTCAGCACCTCATAATCCGCTGGTCGGGCATCCTCGTTGCGCACCATGAAGGCAATCGGCGTACCCAAGGTGACACCGTCAAGCAGACCCGAGAGCCATTCGATATGGTCGGGTTCGTTGCGTTGCGAGGTCGTTGAAGACTGGGCCGTCTTACGTCTAAGCAGTTCGTTATCAATGAAATTGAAATCCAGTTTCAGCTGCGAGGGGCAGCCGTCGACGACGCCTCCGATGGCGGTGCCGTGCGACTCGCCGAAGGTAGTGAGTCGGAAGATGTGGCCAATGGTATTCATAGCGACAAAGGTACGACTTTTTGTCTTCGCACGTTGCCCTCCCATTGAAAAACATACAACAATTTGAATTTCAAGAAATTAAACAAAGAACGGAAAAATAATTGTAAAAAACGCTTGCAGGTAAGGGAAAAATGCCTACTTTTGCACCGCAATTCACAACCGAGGAGAGGTGGGTGAGTGGCTGAAACCAACAGTTTGCTAAACTGTCGTATCCTGCAAAGGGTACCGGGGGTTCGAATCCCCCCTTCTCCGCGAAGCAAAAGAAAGACGATGGTTGCATCGTCTTTTTTTTCGGGGTATGGCGCAGTCCGGCTAGCGCACCTGCTTTGGGAGCAGGGGGTCGAAGGTTCGAATCCTTTTGCCCCGACTTGAAAATCAAGGAGTTACAAGGGTTTGTGACTCCCTTTTTTTGGCCTTTTCAGAAATCAGGACACAAAAAGGACACGCTTTTTCGA
>JAEEGL015381464.1_pt1 | contig 17160 bp, 17 predicted proteins | sample 9134231 | NCBI WGS metagenome assembly JAEEGL01 (sample SAMN16246548, study PRJNA631951) | gut metagenome | biome: gut microbiome; feature: rumen; material: fiber-attached | host: Bos | place: Iran: Karaj | collected 2018-10
GTGGAAGGTAATTGCAGTAAGGAATTGCTTGGGCACAGATTTGACCACACTTTCGCCGGCATCTGCGGCATCTGCGGCATCTACGGCATCAGCGGCACACACCTATTTTACTTAATAATCATTTTTCCCTAAATATCTAGCTTTTTTAACACATGCTTCATGGGCTCCTAAGCGGGACGCCGCGCGTTCGAATCGCGCCGGGGACGCCAATCCCCCGAAAACACTGCGTTTTCGGGGGATTCCTTTTCCTAAAACTTCTCCTGTCGAATTGCCCTTCATCATTCCATGCAATGCATACTATTGACATTGTATTGGATAAGAAGGTGATGATGATTAACGGAGAGCAGCCTACTATTAGCTTTGTTAAGGGTGCTCCGTATCCCAGCATGACAAGGTTGCTGAAGATGTTTACCGGTGACGCAGGAGGATATGAGTATTCTGATATAGTGATTCTGTCTTTAAAACCAGAAGATAAATCATTTATGAGTTCGATTCCTAAACTTGCTGGGATTCCGATCACAAGAGAAAAAACAAACTCGTCTGTTTTATTTTCTACTGCAGCTAAGTTTAAAGGACTTGAAAGCAGAGTACCAAACGAATATGTTCTGGATACAGAATGATTCCGGAGCATACGAGAAAAAAGCCTGCCCGCCGCAGGCTGTTTTTGTAGGGAAAGATATGGAGAGCGTGCCGCGATACGCCTGCACCAGGTCCTGTACCGGCAAGGCAAAACACGATGCCTATGGCAGCGATAAGGCATTTGCGTTTGCAATGCCCGATGGGGATAGCAAAGCGCTCTGGGTATTCGAGAGCGCCATCGACCTTTTGTCTCATGCTATCCCAATATTTCACTTTCTTCATTGAAACGACCAGGGATGTGTTTGCCGCGAAGGCCTCCTCACTGTTCTTGGATGTTCAGCAATGAACTGCTGCATATGATTTCATGAGTTGACTAATTCATGGCTCAAAATATGAAGAGCCTGTTTCGTTCATTTTCAACTCTCGTTCTCATGCCATCGTAATGGAAACGTTTAAATATCATCAACGAGTTTGCATGTTGGAAAGAAACAGTAAAAAATCTGCATTTACGCGCGGCAATCAGAAGATTCTTCTTTATTCAGGAGAAAACCAACAAGATAGGCCTTGACGATATCGAGTGCTTTTTTTCCCAAATCATAAGTTATGGCATCGGGACATAAGAGATAATCTATCGTTACTCCACGGATAACGATGCTGATATGATTTGCCATTTCTTCTATAGGAGCATCATCTTTTATTTCGCCCATTGAAACTGCTTCTTGAAGTGCTTCTCTAAGAATTTCCATTGTTGCGCTTCCTTCTCGCAGAACAACAGCGCTGCGATCAATATTTGTAAGCATATTAATATAATGAAAGCGCAGATTCTCTTTTCGGTAGAAGTGCATGCGCAATTCGGAAAGGCGTTCAATAAACATATAAATCTTATCCAGCCCATGTAGCCCGATAAGATGCTGATCATAGATCTGTTGATGATACTTGTTTCCGTTTGCAATAAACGCTTCGGTCAACACGTCCGCTTTATTCTTAAAATAATAATAGAATAAACCATTCGAAACATTTGCACGATTTCGAATATCAATGATTTGAACGTTTTCAAACCCCTTTTCTTCTATCAGACTCATAGTCGCATCATAAATGCGATTCTTGGTTTCCATTGCCTGTTGTTTTCGCTTGTTTGATTCACGTTGCAAAATGATAATCGCTCCCTTTCCCATCCTTGCAATTAATATGCACGGTCACGTCGTTGAACAAGTAAAAATATTTATGTAATTATACACTGCTTTGCAAATACTTTCAAGAAAGAAAAAATCCCCAGTTGATTGAATTTTTCAATGAAATATTCAATGAAAAGGTAAACTTACATTTATATCATGTATTTTATGATTTGTCAATACTTTTTTGTTGACAAAAATATTAATTCATGCTAACTTTATAATTAGTCAATCGCGGGATACACAATCATTCTTGTTTTGGGAGGAATGAAAATGGATAAACTGTTTGCAGGTGTACGTGTGATAGACTTCTCGAATAATGTCGCAGGCCCGTGTACAGCCGCAATGCTTGCGGACTTTGGCGCTGACGTAATCAAAGTAGAGAAGCCAGTGACTGGAGATGATAGCCGTGGCTACTCGCCTTCAATCAATGGCCATGGGTTGTCCGGTCTCTGGCTTAATCGCGGAAAGCGTTCCATAGCCCTGAACCTAAAAAACCCCATCGGAAAGTCATTGTTTCTGGAGCTTTTGAATACTGCCGATGTTTTAATTGAAAGCTCCCGTCCGGGCGTAATGAAGCGGCTGGGGCTGGATTATGAGACGCTAAAAGACAAATTCCCTCGCCTGATCATGCTTTCCATATCTGGATTTGGACAGACCGGGCCATATCGTGATCTTCCGGGCTATGATATTATTGCGCAAGCAGCAAGCGGATTGATGTATGTCAACGGATTTCCCGATAATCCCCCGACACGTGTCGGCCCTGCTGTTTCTGATTATGTATGTGCTCACAATGGGTTCGGTGCAATCTCCGCAGCATTGTATTATAGGGAGAAATCAGGAAAGGGACAGCAGATCGATCTTTCTGTTGCCGAATGCGCTTTATCCATTAATGACTATATCCCATCTGGATTCCTGGATCCAAAGATAAAACGTACAGGCAACCATCATGCCTTGATGGCGCCTTATGGGGTTTTCAATTGCTCTCATGGCAGCATCTCGTTAGGCGCTATCAATCCCAGTTTATGGGAACGCCTTTGCCATTTGATGGGCTGTGAAGAATACATTTCTAAGCCTGGTTTTGAAACAGCAGGCAAGCGCGCGACCCCTGAATCCAATCCCAAAGTCGTTGAACTTATTGAAACATGGCTTGAAAGTACTGGGGATATTAAAGTTGCTGAACGCCTGCTTAGGGAAAATGGTATCCCCTGTTTCCATATTATGACCCTTCAGGAGCTTAAGGTGGATCCGCATTATGATGCTCGAGGCACAATAACAGAGCTTCAGACTCCGATGCTGCCAATGCCGACCCTTCGCGTACGCGGTAATCACATCCACATGTCTGAGACGCCTGGACAGTTTGGCGTTCCGCCTCTGCTGAATCAACATGCTGATGAGATTTTGTTCGAAGTGCTGGGCCATACTGAAGCAGAAAAGCAAGAAATGATCCTGAACGGTGCATTTGGAAATCAGTACGGTACGAAAGACGCGTAACAAATAACTAATAAAAGAGGTGAATACTATGCTGACTTTGAAGGATAAGATAGCGATTATCACTGGTGCCGGGATGGGGCTCGGGTATGCGGAAGCCAAAAAGTTCTTGGAACTCGGTGCTAAGGTTGCAATCTGCGATATTTCAGAAGAAGCGCTCAACAAGGCGCTTGATGAACTGAAACCATACGGGGAAATCTCAGGATATGTATGTAATGTCGCAAAAAAAGATGAGGTCATCGCTATGGTTCAATCCGTAGCTGAGAAATATGGCCGAATTGACATTCTTGTCAACAACGCCGGTATCATTCGTGATGCACAGTTCTATAAGATGACGGATGAACAGTGGCAAGCAGTCATCGATGTTAACCTGAACGGAACATATTACTGTGCCAAAGCGGTGGTGCCGTACATGATGGAACAGCAGTATGGGAAAATCCTTAATACATCTTCTATATCGGCTTTGAACGGCAACTTTGGCCAAGCGAATTATGCCGCATCAAAAAACGCCATTATTGGCATGACGCGTGTCCTGGGTAAAGAGCTTGGAAAATATAACATCAATGTCAATGCGATCCTTCCCGGATCCATCGACACACCGATGGCCCGAGTGATGGACCCAAAGTTCCAGGAAATGCGAATCAAGGCTACAGCACTGCGCAGGCTCGGCGATCCGGAGGATCTTGCAAATGCTGCAGCCTTTTTGTGCTCAGACTGGGCACGACATATTACGGCTCAAACACTTACCGTGGACGGTGGACGGAGCTAACCATTTCACACACAAAAACAGGAAAGGGGGATACGAATGCAGCATAGGGAGGTTGTAATTACACATGCTGCCCGCACCGCTGTTGGACGTTTGGGCGGTTCTCTGAAAGATTGCCCAGTAGAAAGGATGGCGGCGTCCGTTTTCCGCGCATTGATGGATCGAAGCGGCAGAGACGCTGCGCAAGTGGATTGCGTTCTGATGGGACAGTCAAAACCGGGAACGCGTCCGATGAACGTGGCCAGATATGGTTGGCTAGAAGCGGGTCTGCCGCAAAGCGTACCGGGGTTTACCTCCTACCGTGCATGCTGTTCCGGGATTCAACCCGTGTTCGACGCTGCCCAATTAATCGCATGCGGAGAGGCTGACATAATTGTTGCCGGTGGCGTTGAGAACATGAGCCAGAGCGTTTACAGTCTCCGTGGCGCCCGAATGGGAGTCGGAAACCAAAATGCTGTGTTTTATGATGCATTAAGCGAGAACAGTATTTGCAATGTACCAAAGTCTGTCTATGGAGAGTTCTCGCTTGGTATGGTAGCGGAACATATCGCCGATATATATCAAGTAACCCGGGAAGAACAGGATGCCCTTGCCTGCGAAAGCCACCGCCGTGCGCTAAATGGTATTAAACAAGGTTATTACAAGGAATACATCGTCCCCATCGACGGCTTCGATGTTGACGAGCATCCTCGTGAAACCGACATGATAAGCCTTGCAAAGCTCAAGCCGAGTTTTCGTCAAAACGGAACTGTGACCGCAGGTAATTCTTCCGGACGCAACGATGCAGCAGCATGTGTTCTTGTCATGAGCCGTGAGAAAGCCGACCAATTGGGAATTGCTCCAGTACTTCGTTTCCTTTCAGCAGCGGTTGTCGCACTTGATCCTCACATTTTATTGATGGGGCCTGCGAAAGCTGTTCCGGAAGCTCTCTCCCGTGCAGGGCTCCGTTTGAGAGATATTGGTCTTCTCGAAGTGAACGAAGCATTTGCATCCTCAACAATTGCAACTTTACGTGAACTTGCAAAACTGGATGAGCTTGAGAGTTATGACAGTTTACTGGTTCGCACGAATATCGGAGGAAGCGGGATATCGATCGGACATCCGCCAGGAGCGACCGGCTGCCTCATGCTTGAACGCATGATGTGTGATATGCGGCGTTTGAACATTCGTTACGGGCTGCAAACAATGTGTGTCGGAGGCGGACACGGGTTTGCATCTGTATGGGAACTGATAGATGGAGGAAACACAAAATGAAAGGGGAATGTGTAATCATTGATTATGTCCGCACTCCCCTATGCTCGGTTTGTGGAAAACTCGGCTCCCGGAACGTATCGGAATTGGCGCAAGGAACTATGGAAGCTGTTATGCAGCGCACCAAGCTTGCTGCGAGCCAATTGGATCATGTGATTTTCGGCCATGCCCACATGGACACGAATCCGTACAATCTTGCGCGTACAGCGTGGTTATTAACGAGGCTGGATGAAAACGTTCCTGGATACACCGTAAATGCATGCGGAGCATCCGGCCTGTTAGCATTGCAAAGAGCATATCAATTGATTTTGACCGGAAATGACCTGACCATACTTTGTGGCGGCGCTGAGAGTTATACCAATGCTCCTTATATCCTGCATAATGCGAGATATAGAATGGATCTATCCCGATTCCCAATCGTGGACAGTATCACCGAGGGCGAATTATGGACACAGCCAAAGCCGCTTGATCCACATATGCTCGCTGATTCGCTTGCGGAGCAAAATGGATACGACGCTGAACAGATAGAAGCTTTAGTTTCATCCGAACGTAGCCGGGCAGATGCCTCGCTTTGGTCGACGAATCTTGTTCCGGTTTGCTGGATCGATCGTAAAAAAAGAGAAGTTCGTGTAGAAGAGGATTCACCTGATATCCCGCAACACGGATTTGCTGCATATTCTGATGGAGCAGCCGCTATGCTGGTTGCAGATGCAGCGCGGGCAGAAGAATTGCAACTCAAACCTCTTGCCAAAGTGATCGGCTTTTCAATAGCAGCGGATGCCCCAGAAAAACGTTGGTCCAGTGTTCTGGAAGCAGTGCGGAAGCTCATGCTTAAGTATCCTTCTATCCATATAAATGACATTGCTGCAGTAGAACTGGTCGCTGAAAGTGCTGCGACTATGCTTGCTGTCGAAAACGGCCTTAAGGATCTTGGTTTCGCTGAAAACACCGTTAATCGTTCCGGCAGCAGTTTGTCCTACGGGGTAAACGAAGGCGCGGACGGAGTGATTGCCGCGGGAAGATGCTTGCTTAATCTAAAGCGATACGGCGGGCGATACGGGCTTGTCACCGCTGCCGTTGCCGGAGGGCAGGCAATTGCGATGCTAATGGAGATAATGTGACCTGATTTCACAAATTTATAGCATTGAAGGAGGATGATCAGAATGTCAATCAACAAAGGACGTGTAGCGATTGTAACCGGTGCGGGACAGGGAATTGGCAGAGGCGTTGCCATTCGCCTGGCAAAAGAAGGAGCGCGTGTGGTTGTATGTGACATTGTCGAGCAAACAGCTAAAGCAGTTGTTGATGAAATCACTGCAGCCGGTGGGGAAGCTATCATGGCAGTCGGTGATGTGGGATTGCGTCAGGATGCCGATGCTATTGCAAAGCTTGCTTTGGACACTTGGGGTACGATTGATATCCTTGTAAATAATGCGGGCATTCTGCGTGATGCAATACTGCACAAAATGACCGAGCAACAGTGGGACGATGTGATCCGTGTCAATCTGAAGGGAGACTTCCTGATGATACAGGCTGTATACTACACGATGCGGAATCAGCACTACGGCCGAATCATCAATATTTCTTCTTCTGCGTGCAGAGGAAATGTTGGGCAAGCAAACTACGCTTCTTCAAAAGCAGCAATCAACGCTCTGACCGAAACTGCAGCACTTGAAATGGGTCGTCATGGTATTACAGTTAATGCCATCTGTCCGGGTACTATTGAAACACCTATGGCACGTGCTTCTTCGAAGGTGTTTGCTCAAGGCGTACCAAACGGCATTCCTGTGGGACGCTTTGGCCAGCCGGAAGATATTGCTGAAGCTGTGGTGTTTTTTGCCGGCGAAGGCGCTGGATTCATCAGCGGTCAAATCATTTGGGTCGATGGAGCCAGCCAGGTAGGTCTCAAGCGCCCCATGAATTAATCTCGAGGTGTAATGAAACATGATCGGAATCACATCTTACGGCGCATATCTTCCCTACAACAGGCTTAAGCGACAGTGTATCGCTGAAGCCTTTGGGAAAAAGCCCATGAGTGGAGAACGCACCGTAGCCAATTATGATGAAGACAGCATTACTATGGCTGTTGCTGCTTCATTGGATTGCTGCAAGAACGTCAAAATCGATAATCTTGATGGTGTGTTCTTTGCCAGCACTACTGCGCCTTATCAGGAGAAACAGAACGCGACTGTAATATCTGCAGCGCTGGACATGAAGGCCTCAGTTCGTACTACGGACTTCGGTTGTTCACTTCGATGCGCAACAGAGGCTCTCTTCTGTGCTCTCGATGCCGCTTCGATTGGAGAGAGCATTTTGGTTGCCGCAGGAGATTGTCGTCTTGCATACGCTGATGGAACAAATGAAGAGCGCTTTGGCGATGGTGCCGCTGCGATTACCGTTGGAAACGGAAATGATGTGATAGCTGAAATCATCGGCCGGTATAGTATCTCCCGGGATTTTCATGACGAATGGCGTTCCAGAGGCGATTTGTTTGTGCGGAGCTGGGAAGAACGTTTTGCCATTACAGAAGGATATCAAAAGGTCGTTCAGGCAGCCGCAAAAGGCCTCTTCGAAAAGACCGGGTTGCAGGCGGCGGATTTCTCCCGCGTAGTTATTTATGCGCATTCGCCCCGCTATCGTATGGACATGGCGAAGAAACTCGGATTTCTCCCAAATCAAATTCAGGATGGATTTGACGATTCCGTGGGTGATACCGGTGCAGCAGGAGCATTGCTGATGCTCGCAGGAGCTCTGGAGACCGCTAAGCCTGGTGACCGCATTCTCATATTGAACTATGGGGAAGGCTGTGATGCGCTTGCGCTCCGAGTCACAGACGCGATTAATGCGTTGCCTGTAAGATCAAGCATCCAAAAGAAGATTGCCATAAAACGAAACACGATGAACTACGAGAAGTATCTTCGCTGGCGCGGCTTGCTTTCCACGGAGCCTCCTCGTCGGCCCAAACAACATCGGCCTTCTCTTCCCGATTATTATCGTAATTTCGATAAGAATCTGTCTCTTTACGGAGTGCGTTGCCGGGCTTGCGGAACGCCTCAATTCCCGCCGACACGCGTTTGTGTTCAGTGTCAGGCGGTCGATCAGATGGAGCCTTACAGATTCTTCGGCAAAAAGGGAATTGTGAAAACGTTCACCGTGGACTATCTGGCCGCCTCGCAAGATCCTCCAAACATGGTAGTCGTGGTCGATTTCGAAGGGGGCGGAAGAATCTTCTGCAACATAGTTGATCTTGAACCGGATCAAATCCAGGTCGGCATGGAAGTTGAGATGACATTCCGTCAATTATTCGTTGAAGATGGGATCCATACTTATTTCTGGAAGGCAATCAAGAAACGTGAGGAGATAAACTGATATGGCATTGCATGGAATCAGAGATAAGGCGGCAGTTATCGGTATGGGATGTAGCCAATTTGGCGAGCGTTTTGATACAAGCCTTGAGGACTTGATGATCGAAGCCGTGAGCGAAGCGCTTGCCGATGCAAAGATGGAGTTGAACGACATCGATGCATTCTGGTTGGGAACATACTGTTCCGGCCTTGCCGGCGACACGCTGTCAAGCAGGATCAAATCTCAGTACAAACCGGTCACTCGGCTTGAAAACAAGTGCTGCACAGGCACCGATGCTTTCCGTAATGCTTGTTATGCTGTCGTATCGGGAGCATGTGATGTGGCTATGGCGATCGGTGTGGAAAAGCTTAAGGACGGCGGATACAGTGGACTTGCTGTTCCCCATGTTGAGAGCGATGAAACAGCCCCAAATCTTTCGGCTCCTGCTGCGTTTTCTCTCTTCGCAACCGCTTATGCCGAACGTTATGGCTTAAGCGAGCGTCAGATTCGTGAGACCCTTTCACGAATCGCATTTAAGAATCATTCCAACGGTGCGTTGAGCCCAAAGGCCATGTTCCGCAAGGAAGTGCCGATGGAAAAGATTCTGAACATGCCGTATATCGCTTATCCGTTGACCATTATGGACTGCTCTGGCGTTTCCGACGGGTGTAGTTGTGCGATCATCACAAGAACCGAGCTTGCTAAACACTATCGCCCAGATCCGATGTATGTCAAAGCTTTGCAGGTTGCTTCCGGTCCGGCACACAGCGAGCGCCATACCAGTTTTGATTTTGCCAAGTGCATGGAGAATCGAATGGTTGCGGAAGTCGCTTATCGGGAAGCAGGCATAACAAACCCGCGTGAGCAGATAAGTCTGGCAGAGGTGCATGATTGTTTCACTATTACCGAGTTGCTCATTTATGAGGATCTTGGTTTCAGTAAGCAAGGTGAAGGTTGGAAAGATGTGCTCAACGGGGTATTTGATCGGGATGGCATCCTTCCCATCAACATCGATGGCGGCTTGAAATCGTTCGGGCATCCTATCGGTGCGAGCGGACTCAGGATGATTTATGAGATGTGGCTTCAGTTCCATGAAAAAGCCGGCAAACGCCAACGCGAAAACATGCGTCTCGGGTTGACCCATAACATGGGGGGCAGGCCTCATCTGTGCGTTTCCGCTATCACAATTGTGGGAAAGGAACTTGGCTAAACTATAGAGAAAAATGGAACGGTTTGAATGTACATGGGAGCAATCCTGTCCTGTAATAGGGAAAACAGTCACATTGCGCGAGGTCACTTCTGTTTCAGGAGGGGATAGTTGCCAGATCGATTGGTCTTCAACCGAATTATCATGCAGTTCACAAGATAGCTGTGCTCATGATGAACGCTGTTGTCTATGGCAGAACGAAGTTGGTAGAAATACCGAAAAACATGCACGATCATAAACCAAAGGTTGTTTAAGGAGGGAATAATGAGGATTATCGGGATTGCTCATGTCGGGATTGCTGCAGAAAACGCAGATGCGATGGTGGATTTTTTCACTTCCCTGCTTTGCGGTACCCCGCTTGAAAAGCAAAACGTGCCGGCGCAATGCATGACTTCCACGCAGATCCAATATGAGAAAGGTCGTCTGGAGATCATGGAAACTACTGCTCCAGACGGGGTTATAGGAAAATTCATTTCAAAACGTGGTCAAGGGCTTCATCACATTTCATTCCAGGTAGAGGGGCTTTCAGAACTGATCGAAATGCTCGAATCCAAAGGCGTTCGTGTGGTAGGCAAACGGTTGAATGTCCCGGGAAAAAACAATGTTGCTTTTATCGATCCGCGCTCAGCATACGGTGTTTTAATTGAACTGGTTGAACCGGCAAAACAGTAATCGGTTATGGCTAATCATTGAAAATCCCACCATAAAAATTTGTATGGTGTGATAAATAAGAAAGGAGAAAGACCCATGAAAAAAGCTGTTGCAATTGCTCTTTGCATAGTTATGGCCCTCGCAGTTATGGTTGGCTGCAAGGAGAAAACGGCGCAGAGCACCCCCTCTAGTCAAACCACAACACAGGCATCAACTGGGACGAGTGATACAACTCAGACTGCGAAGGTTCAAGAGTACGAGGATACGATCAATATCGCGTATACAGGGGATCTGAATTCAGCTGATCCGTATTACACTACGTCCGCCGCGAAGTACATGAACGCCAACATGACTTTCCGTACGCTTACGACTTACAGTTATGAGACCGGAAATATTGAAGGCGTTCTGATGACGGATTGGGAGTATAATGAAGACCATACCGAAATGATAGGTCATCTCCGGAAGGGCGTAAAATTCCACGATGGAACCGATTTCACATCGGAGGATGTGGTGTTCACCTGGAATTTTGCTAAGGATGTCAGCAACGTGAAAGGACCCATCTTTAACGCAGATGGGATGGTCAAAAAGATCGAGGCGATCGATGATTACACCGTCAAGTTCACGTTTGTGGACAAGATGCTGGATTTCCAGGATTATTGTCAAGAGGTCTGGATCTATTCTAAGGATGCATGGGATACGCTTCCGCCTGAGCAAGCCGGTATCATTGGCTGCGGTCCGTATTACTTTGCGGGACGCGAACCGGGCGTCAAGTGGACGCTTACCCGCTTTGATGACTACTATGAAGGTATTGAGAACTACCCCACAAAGAACCTCGTGTTCAAAGTCATCACAGAGGAATCGACGCGCGCTGCCGCGTTGGAGAGCGGTGAGATCGATATCGACCTGTCAGTCGATACAAGCAGTGTAGCAACCCTTAAGGCAAATCCGAATATCACCGTAGATATCAAAGAAGGACTGTCCGCTTCCTTTGTCGGATTCAATTTCCGTAAGGAATTCTGGCAGAACAAGGATGCACGCTACGCAATCGCCAAGGCAATCAACAAGGAAGATATGGTCAACATCGCTTATGACGGCGGTGTGGGCGGCAAGGTCAGCAACAACTTGCTCGCACCTGAAACCAATGGCTATAAGGAAGTAAACTACATAAAGTATGATCCTGCCGGCGCAAAGACTCTTTGGGATTCGCTCGATGGTAAAAAGACATCCATCACGCTTTTGACATATCCGGCTCGTAAAGGAATCGCTGAGGTTGTTCAGGCTAACCTGATGGAGAACCTGGGAATCGATGTGAAACTCGAAATCGTAGAAAGCGCCAATTTCAACGCATTGATGAATGAGAAAGATTTCGATATCTTCATCAATTATATCCCCTGCAGAGGAGCTTTGATGTTCCAGTTCAACCGTTATTTTGCTGACGGTGGTGCGCAGGATCAGTATGGATATGATGGTACCGAATATGCGAAGTGGCTCGAATACATCAACGCTGCCAGTGACTATGAAGAGATGAAAGTGCGGTTCGGAGAGCTGCAGCAGTGGCTCGCAGACGAATGTCCTCTCTTCCCGACCGTTATCTTCCATCTGATTTCTGCTTATCGCTCCGATGTTAAGGGCTTCAAGAGCCCCGGCGTCAATCACCTGATCGATTGCAGCACTGCTTATATCCCGAAACGCGGATAATATGCGCCATAATTTGTGAAAGCACCCCGCCGGCAGCTTTGGCCTGCTGAAACTGCCGGCGGAGGTTCCACGTAAAGAATCTGTATAATTCACAGGTGACTTTTTTGATTTGATTGTATGTAACAGCTATCCTTATAAATCCATTGATAACAGGAGAGCGCTATGGGAAAATATGTACTAAAACGAATCGCTGTTGCTATTCCGCTGATTATTATTGTTTCTTTTCTCGTATATGCTCTGATGGCATTAGTGCCAGGTGATGTTGTTTATAGCATCTCACCGGATGCTACCGAGGAACAACGAGCTATAATCCGAGAAGAGCTTGGGCTTGATGATCCGATAGTTATCCGCTATTTTAACTATATGAAAGGTGTGTTCCAAGGCGATCTTGGCATGAGCCTTTACGGAGATATAAACGTCTGGAAAGAATACACCGCCCGTCTGCCAAAAACGATCGAACTGGCAATTGCATCCATGCTATTCTGTATTGTTTTTTCAATTCCTCTTGGCATTCTTTCCGCCACGCATCACAACAGCTGGCTGGATACTTTTGCTTCAGCTCTTTCGATTATGGGTCAATCGCTTCCCAATTTTTGGTTGGGTCTTATGTTGATGCTGCTTTTTGCGGTTAGACTTAACTGGCTACCAAGCACCGGTGCAGATGCAGGGTTGAAAAGCATCATTCTTCCTGCAATCACACTTGGTATGCAGAACATGTCTTTGATCATGCGAACGACACGTTCCGCTATGCTTGATTGTATTCGGGCGGACTACCTGAGGACAGCTCGTGCTAAAGGCGTAACCGAACGTCGCGTGATATGGTATCATGCGTTGAAAAACGCACTCATTCCGATTATGACTGCGCTTGGCAACCAGTTCATCAGCCTGATTGCGGGAGCTGCAGTCGTGGAATCGGTCTTTGCTTGGCCAGGAATCGGCCAGATGCTGGTCACCGCGATACGGACCACTGATTACTTTATGGCGACGGGCAGCATCCTGATGACGACACTGCTTATCACTGCAATACTCATGATAGTTGACATTTCCTATGCCTTTGTTGATCCGCGCATCAAGGCACAGTATACGAGATGAGGTGCGTAAATATGAAGAAAGCGAACGGGAAATCAAATAATGCAACTTCGGCTAACCGCAAGCCGATCCATGAAAAACGAAGCAAACAGATTTGGCGACAATTCAAAAAGAATAAAGGCGCTGTTATCGGTTTAGTGGTTTTTACGTTGATTGTAATTATCGCAATCGTATCCTCCTTTGCCTTTGACTACAATGGGCAAATCATCAAGATGAATTCGTCCCAGCGGTTGCTTGCTCCGTCTCTTCAGCATCCCTTTGGTACGGATCAAATGGGTCGGGATGTGATGATGCGTATTTTTTACGGTGCACGTTATTCATTGATCATCGCATTTTCATCTATAAGCATTTCCATTTTGGTTGGAACATCCCTTGGTTGTATCGCAGGTTTTTTCGGGGGCAAAATAGAGAACTTGATCATGCGTGTGATGGACATCCTGCTGCTGATACCTAACCTCTTAATCACTATCATTTTCGTTGCGATATTCGGCGTCAGCTTTATGAATCTGATCATTGCACTAGGCGTGGCAACAATTGCTCCATTTGCACGTACAGCCCGTGCTGCTGTAATGACAGTTCGCACAAATGAATATGTTGAAGCCTCTCAAGCAATCGGCTCGAGCAGTATGAGGACGCTTTTGCGCCATGTATTCCCTAATTCATTCTCTGCTATTCTGGTTCAGGCGACAACGAGAATGGGTATGGTCATCATCCAGGCGGCGGGCTTCAGCTTTTTAGGGCTAGGTGTTCCCGCGCCTACTCCCGAATGGGGGGCTATGTTGTCTGATGCCCGCTCATTCATGCGGGAATTCCCATACTTAACATTCTGGCCTGGTATGTTCATTTTCATAACTGTGCTTGCTATCAATCTGATAGGTGACGGTTTGAGAGACGCTCTTGATCCAAAGCTAAAACGATGAAGGGGGAAACAACACATGAGTACTACCAATACCGTGGATAACAGTCGCTCCCTGAATCATGATTACGTTTTGGACGTTTCCGGATTATCCATCATGTATAAGACGGATGATGCGACCGTTTACGCTGTCAATAACGTTGACATCCGTTTGAAAAAGGGAACCACTTTGGGACTCGTTGGTGAGACTGGAGCTGGAAAAACCACGACGATGCTTAGCTTGCTAAGATTGGTCCCAGACCCTCCGGGCATCATCACCGGCGGAAAAATCATTGTAAATGGCCGTGATGTCATGAAACTTTCTTCTGCGGATCTTGAAAGTATGCGCGGAAAAGAGATATCCATGATTTTTCAGGATCCGATGACAAGCCTCAACCCTGTACTTACAGTTGGGGAGCAGATTGCTGAAAGCATATTCCTTCATGAGAATGTAAGTAAAGCTGAAAGTCGTCAGCTTGCAATCCAGGCATTGGAAATGGTGGGAATACCCGGTGAACGCGCGAACGAATATCCCCATCAGTTTTCAGGTGGCATGAAACAACGTGTTGTAATTGCCATTGCGCTTGCATGCCACCCAAGCATACTAATCGCGGATGAGCCAACTACAGCGCTTGATGTCACTATTCAAGCCCAAGTGTTGGAATTAATGGAAAATCTGAAAAAGCAATATAAAACATCAACCATTATGATCACCCACGATCTTGGAATTGTTGCTCACACTTGCGATGAAGTAGCCGTCATGTATGCCGGACGTATAGTTGAACAGGGAAATTTAAATGATATTTTCCATCATACAATGCATCCCTATACAGAAGGTTTGTTGAATTCTCTGCCAAAGATTGGTGAAAAAGGGTCTAAACTCACACCGATTCACGGATTGATCCCGGATCCTACTATACTCCATAAGGGTTGTGCTTTTGCTGACCGTTGTCCCTATGCGAGTGCCAAATGTAACGAGGAGGTTCCTCATAAGCGTTGGATGAGCGATACACACATGGTCGCCTGCACAGCTTATGAAGACTCTGAATTCAAGATTGCGAGGTGGAAATAAGTATGGGAGACACTATTCTTGAGGTCAGAAATCTAAAAAAATACTTTAAAACTAAGAAGGGAATGCTGCATGCTGTCGACGGGGTCAGTTTTTCGATTGAGCGCGGTAAGACTTTTGGAATTGTCGGAGAAAGCGGCTGCGGAAAATCTACTACTGGACGCACCATTCTCAGGCTGATTGAACCGACCTCCGGAGAAATCATTTTCGAGGGTCATAATATTGAATCTGCCGGGCGAAAGGAATTAAAAAGGCTTCGCAAGGATATGCAGATCATTTTTCAGGATCCATATTCGTCGCTTGATCCACGGTTAACGGTCAATCAGCTGATCCGCGAGCCAATCGAACTCAATAAACTCATGTCGAACAAGAAAGATATCGACAAACGCGTTCTGGAACTCATGGAAATGGTTGGCCTAGCAGAGCGGCTGTTCGACTCATATCCGCATGAATTGGACGGAGGCCGGCGCCAACGTGTAAATATTGCGCGCGCGCTAGCGATGGAGCCTAAGTTTATCGTTTGTGACGAACCAGTCTCGGCACTGGATGTTTCTATTCAAGCTCAAGTACTCAACCTCCTCAAAGAACTTCAGGAACGGCTTTCTCTGACATATATTTTCATAACACATGATTTATCAGTAGTTTATTACTTTGCTGATGATATCGCTGTTATGTACTTGGGGCAACTGGTGGAGAAAGCGCCGGCAGATGAATTGTTCTCACATCCAATTCATCCCTATACGCAAGCATTGCTTTCAGCTATTCCTATTCCTGACCCCGATGTTGAGATGAGGCGTGTGCAACTTAAAGGAGAGTTAACTTCTCCAATCAATTTGCCAGATGCTTGTCGCTTTGAAAAACGTTGTAATTATGCCTGTGATAAATGTCGAGCCTCTGATCCGAAGCTGATCGAGATTCGCCCAGGTCACTTTGTCGCTTGTCATAATCCGCTTGAATAGCGACGCACTATCGTGATTGATTCAATGACTCAATTACAATCCTAATGATTATGGATGGCACTGTAGCCATATTTGTTTGAGTTAAGCTATATTCATGAAGGAGAACAATAGGATCATTGATTATTGAGACGTATTCATCCTGACGCATAAAAGCGCAGCCGACTAGGTCTTCTCCTTACCTGGTCGGTTGCGCGTATATAACCTGGCTGCAAGTATAACTATATGGATTCGGCTTTTTTCATGATTGTTCTCTCCTAAATAATGATCCCCCGGCGGAGCCGGGGGTATTTCATTTTCGGGCATAGCCCTCATATTACTGGCCGCCCACACGTGGGCATAGGGTGCCTGCCAGCACGCATCGGTTAACTGCTGCCCGTAAACGGGTCGCGGGGGTCGAATAAACTAAGCTGGTCTTTTTCCTTGTCGACTTTCAGCTGGTTCTGGATATACTCCCTTATCGCCGCCGTGTTCTTTCCTGTCGTGTCCACGTAATACCCCCGGCACCAGAACTCGCGGTTTCGGTATGCAAACTTCATGTTTCCGTATTTCTGGAATATCATTAAGCTGCTTTTCCCTTTAAGATACCCCATAAACCCCAATACGCTGACCTTCGGCGGTATACTTACTAACATATGTACGTGGTCCGGGCATATCTCACCTTCGATTATCTCTACCCCTTTCCATTCGCATAGTTGTCGCAGTATCTCCCGGATCTCTTTCCTCTTTTCGTCGAAAAATACTTTCCGTCTGTACTTCGGCGCAAATACTATGTGGTATTTGCAATTCCGTTTTGTGTGTGCTAAAGTGTTGCTTCCCGTGCCGGATCGATATGCGGTGTATCTCTATTATTACGAGGGATATAGCATAAAAGAAATCGCTCAGCTTTTGAAAGAACCTGAGGGCACAGTCAGCTCCCGTCTCTCCCGTGCTCGGAAAAAACTTAGAATAGTCTTGGAAGGAGGACCCTATGGAAGACAGATACAGTAAC
>JAEEGL011064149.1_pt1 | contig 17159 bp, 15 predicted proteins | sample 9134231 | NCBI WGS metagenome assembly JAEEGL01 (sample SAMN16246548, study PRJNA631951) | gut metagenome | biome: gut microbiome; feature: rumen; material: fiber-attached | host: Bos | place: Iran: Karaj | collected 2018-10
TGAGTATGAACCTAACGTAGTGCAGATGACAGCGCATGTGGGCTATTATGCAGAAAAGACGGTTGAAGTTCCCATAATAGGACTGAATTTCCCTGGCGATAAGGAACTGCGAACATTCCCATCAAAGGCTAAAGTGACATTTCGCGTGGAGTCCGGGCTTTATCAGAAAATAAAGGCAGAGAACTTTGTATTGGCTATCACATACGAGGAACTGTTACAAAATCCTACGGACAAGTACCGTCTACATTTGAAGTCGCTCCCAGAAGGTGTTACCAATGCCCGTATCTCTCCTCGAGAGGTTGACTATCTGATAGAATTATCAGAAATGGAGGGCGAGGGACAGTAACTCCAAGAGTATAAGGATTATGGTTGTTTTGGGTATCACTGGCGGAATAGGAAGTGGAAAGAGTTACATCTCTTCTCTTTTGCAATCACACCTGAATGTACCGGTCTATGACTGTGATACTGAGGCGAAGCGTTTGATGAAAGAAGACAAGAGTATCCAACAACAGTTGAAGAAACTGGTTGGTGCTCATGTTTATAAGGACGGAGAGCTGCAGAAGGATGTACTGGCAGATTATCTCTTTGCCAACCAGCAAAATGCCCAGCAAGTTAATGCTATTGTTCATCCGGCTGTAAGAGAAGATTTCGGTACTTGGGCAAAGCGGCAGAATACTGATGTGGTAGCCATAGAAAGTGCCATACTATTTGAAAGTGGTTTTGATACATTGACAGATAAGGTACTCTTTGTGGATGCTCCTTTAGAAGTACGAATACAGCGGGTCATTAAAAGAGACGGCTGTACCCGTCAACAGGTAAAAGCCCGCATAAGGATGCAAAAGTGCGATAAATATCGCCAGAAGGCGAGTTTGATTTTAGAGAATAATGACTACCCGAAGGAACTTCTTCTCGCAGCCTTACAGGTAGTACTTAAGGATATTAATTTAATTAGATATAATTAGACAAAAGAAATTATGTTAGAAACAGTTTTGGCGATATCCGGTAAGCCCGGTTTGTATAAGTTGGTGTCACGTGGTAACAATAGTCTTATTGTGGAGACATTGGATGCGCAGAAGAAGCGTATGCCTATTTTTGGCGCTGACAAAGTAATCTCACTGGCAGACATTGCTATGTACACCGATGAGGAAGAGGTACCCTTGCGTCGTGTATTCAAGAATATTTTCGATAATGAAGGTGGTAAGAAGGTTACCCTCGACTATAAGAAGGCAAGCAAGGATGAGTTGGCAGCTTTCATGGCACAGGCTCTTCCCAACTACGACCGTGACCGCGTTTATCCTGCAGACATGAAGAAACTGGCTCAGTGGTACAATATCCTCGTAGAGAACGGTGTTACCGATTTTGAGGAACCTGCCCAGGAATCAGCAGAATAAAATAGTCTTAGGAAGACTAAGATACTTTATAGGAAATTATTTGGAATGCTTCTGTTCTAGAACAGGAGCATTCCTGTTAAACCACATAGCAGAATAATAGCTATGGGGTTTGTTTTATATATGCGATGGGCTATCAGGGCAAAGCTGAATAGTCCTATGCTTATCCAGAACTGCCAAGGAGTTTCTGAGATGTTGCCAAAGTTCTCTTCGTTTATTAGCAAAAGGGCTGCGGCAGCCAAAAGGCCTACAACGGCGGGGCGAAGGCCCTGGAAGGTGTTTTCTACAGCGCTGTGTGTCTTGTACTTCATCAGGAACTTGCTGATGATAAGCATGAGTACAAAACTGGGGAATACAACAGAGAAGGTGGCAATGAAACTTCCCAGAATGCCCCAGAGTGGGTCGTATCCTGCATTTACTATAGCGGTATAGCCAACGTATGTGGCACTATTGATACCTATAGGGCCGGGGGTGCTTTGGCTGACGGCAACAATATCCGTAAATTGTCCCATTGTCATCCAATGCTGGTGGGTAACCACCTCTGTCTGAATCATGGATATCATGGCATATCCTCCACCGAAACCGAATAGCCCGATGAGGAAAAACGTCCAGAATAATTTTAATAACAATACTACCATGATATGTTATAATTCAAAATTCAAAGTTCATCATTCAAGAAGTTGCGCTAACCGCTAACCCTTAACCGCTAATCTCTAATCCTTCAAATACTGCCCGTAGGCATATCCGCTAATGCCAGCTATTAATATAATGTATATAGGACTTACGCCTATCAGCCAGATGGCAAAGGCGGAAAGGATGGGAATCCAGATATTGTAGCGGTTGATATGCGAGCTCTTGGCCATACGGAATACGGGTGAGGCTATGAGTGCTACCACAGCGGGACGCAGACCTTTGAAGAATTTCTCCACCCATGGATTCTCCCTGAACTGCATGAAAGCAAATGCTATGAGCAAGATGATAAGGAAAGAGGGTAGGCAGGCTCCTAACGTACTTAGGAAGGCACCCCAGACGCCTCTTTGCTTATAGCCTATGAATATGCTGATGTTTACGGCAAAGATGCCAGGGCAGCTTTGGGCCACAGCAATCAGGTCGACCAACTCGTCATGGTCGACCCAATGCTTTTCATCTACAACTTTCTGTTCTATCAGCGGAATCATGGCGTAGCCGCCGCCGATGGTGAAAAGTCCTATCTGTAAGAATGTCCTAAAGAGATCAAACATTCTTCTCAATCCAGTTCTTAGCGTTTACAAATGCTTCAATCCAGGGTGTTACCTGATCCTGTTCCTTTCGGTCTGTGGGATAGTAGCCGCATTGCCAGGGGAAGAAGGCGCGCTCCAAGTGAGGCATCATAGCCAGGTGACGACCGTCAGCGCTGCAGATACCAGCCGTGGTGAAGTCGCTGCCGTTGGGGTTAGCAGGATAGCCTTCGTAGCTGTACTTTAGTACGATGTTGTAATCCTCCTCCTTACCGGGCAGAGAGAACTTGCCTTCTCCGTGAGCTACCCAGATACCCAGCTTGCTGCCGCTGAGACTGCTCATCAGTACGCTCTTGTTGGGCTGTACTGTCAGGCCCAGGAAGTTTGACTCGAACTTGTGACTGTCGTTATGCAACATGCGGGCTTTGTTCTCTGTCTTATTGCTGCCTACGAGACCCAATTCAACCATCAGCTGGCAACCGTTGCATACACCCAGTGAGAGAGTATCCTTGCGGGCATAGAAGCGGTCCAGGGCTTCCTTGGCCTTGGGGTTGTAAAGGAAGGCACCAGCCCATCCCTTAGCGCTACCCAGTACGTCGCTGTTAGAGAAACCGCCACAGAAGACGATGAAGTTGATGTCATCCAAAGTCTCGCGACCGGTGATAAGGTCGGTCATCATCACATCCTTTACATCGAAGCCTGCCAAGTATAGCATGTAAGCCATCTCGCGTTCGCCGTTGGTTCCCTTCTCGCGGATGATGGCAGCACGGATGCCGCTCTTCTCTCTGCGGTCAGGGTTCAGGCCATACTGGCTGAGTTTACCTGTGAAGTTAGGAAGGATATTCCACTCAAGGGGCTGCTGCTTGTAGTTCTGGTAGCGCTCTGCTGCCTTGCCGTGGAAGCTCTGCTTCTGATCCAGCAGGAAGCTGCTCTTGTACCAGATATCACGCAGGGCGTTAATATCGAAGTTGAAGGTCTGGCCATTCTTCTCGATGGCAAGGGTACGACCCTCAGCAGGCTCACCTATATTAATGTAGCCAACGCCCTCGTCCTCCAGGAACTTCTTCACCTCAGAGCGCTTGTCGTTGGCAACCTGAATCACAACGCCTGGGTTCTCTGCAAAGAGAATCTTTGTCAGGTCGTCGGTCTTTATCTTGTCTAAGTTGATGTTCAAGCCACCTTTGGTGTTGGCGAAGGTCATCTCCAGCAGGGTAGTGATAAGACCACCGGCGCTGATATCGTGACCAGCCAGGATGAGGCCCTTCTGAATCAGGGTCTGGATGGCGTTGAAGCAATCACGGAAGTATTCGCTGTTCTTGACGGTAGGAACATCGCTGCCCACTTTGTTCAGGCTCTGTGCAAAGGCTGAACCGCCCAGACGGAGCTCATCGAATGAGAAGTCGATGTGGTAGAGTGTAGAAGGCACGTTCTGAACAACAGGAGAAACCACCTTCTTGATGTCGCTAACCTGACCACCGCTTGTTACAATGACGGTACCCGGAGAGATAATCTTCTCGCCGTTGGGGTACTTCTGAGTCATACTCAGCGAGTCCTTACCTGTTGGCACGTTGATCTGCAACTCGCAGCAGAAGTCAGACAGCGCCTTGACGGCTGTGTACAGACGGGCATCTTCGCCCTCCTGGGCACGACAGGGCCACATCCAGTTGGCGCTGAGGCTTACGCTGTCCAGTCCTTCCTCCAGAGGAGCCCAAACAATATTTGTCAGAGACTCGGCAACAGAGAGTACAGAACCTGCAGCGGGGTCAGCCAATGCTGCCTGAGGTGCATGACCCAGAGCAGTAGCAATACCCTTCTCTCCACGATAGTCGAGGGCTACCACACCACAGTCGCTCAGAGGCAACTGCAACTCGCCCTGACACTGCTGGCGTGCTACCTTACCTGTTACGGAACGGTCCACCTTGTTGGTCAGCCAGTCCTTGCAGGCAACAGCCTCCAGCTGGAGAACTTTCTCTAATTGAGAATTGAGAATTGAGAATTGAGAATTTTCTGCATACTTCACATTCTCGTATTTGCGTTCAACGGTATTGTCGCGCATGATGGTCTTGGGAGAGTGACCGAACATCTGGCTAACCTCCAGGTCGAAGGGACGAACACCATCGCCCTGCTCGAAGCTGAAGTGAGCATCGCCAGTGGTCTCGCCCACAACGTACAGCGGAGCACGCTCGCGCTCGGCAATCTGACGTACATGGTCTATATGCTTCTCGTCGATAAGCAGACCCATACGCTCCTGACTCTCGTTGGCAATTATTTCCTTTGCAGAGAGGGTGGGGTCGCCAATGGGCAACTTGGTCATATCAATGTGGCCACCGCATTCCTCAACCAACTCAGACAGACAGTTAACGTGTCCTGCACTTCCGTGGTCATGGATGCTGACAACGGGGTTTACCTCCTCTTCGCACAAGGCACGAATCAGATTGTTGGCACGCTTCTGCATCTCAGGGTTGGCACGCTGAACGGCATTCAGCTCGATGCCGCTGCTATAACGACCAGTCTCAACACTTGATACAGAGCCACCACCCAAACCGATGCGGTAGTTGTCACCACCTACTACAACCACCTTGTTACCCTTCTGGGGAGTACCCTTCAGGCAGTCGCGCTTGGTGCCGTAACCCACACCGCCGGCCAACATGATAACCTTGTCGTAGGCGTATTTCTCGTCCTTCTCCTGATGTTCGAAGGTCAGTACAGAACCGCAGATCAGTGGCTGGCCGAACTTGTTACCGAAGTCGCTGGCACCGTTGGAAGCCTTGATAAGAATCTGCTCGGGTGTCTGGTACAGCCATTCGCGAACGGGCAGAATCTTCTCCCACTCGCGCTCCTCCTGAGTGCGGGGGTAGCTGGTCATATATACGGCAGTACCGGCAATAGGCCATGAACCTACACCACCACCCATACGGTCGCGAATCTCACCGCCTGTACCCGTAGAGGCACCGTTGAAAGGTTCTACCGTTGTGGGGAAGTTGTGTGTCTCGGCCTTGATGCTGATAACACTCTCAATGTCGCGAATCACAAAGTAGTCGCTTGTGCTGTGGTCCTGCGGGGCAAACTGCTCCACAACGGGACCCTGTGCAAACGCTACATTATCTTTATATGCAGAGATAATCTTGTGGGGATTCTCCTGCGTAGTCTTCTTGATCATCTTGAAGAGGCTGCTCTCCTTCTCTTCGCCGTCAATGATGAACGTACCGCCAAAGATCTTGTGACGGCAGTGTTCGCTATTGATCTGAGCGAAACCGAACACCTCGCTGTCTGTAAGCTTGCGACCCAACTGCTTCTCTACGTCGTGCAGATACTCAATCTCCTCTGGCGAAAGAGCCAGACCCTCCTGCTCGTTGTACTCCTCCAGGTTCTCTATGCTCTGGATGGCAGCAGGCTTCATGTTGATGGTGAAGATCTCCTGATCCAGGCCCTTGTACATGCGCTGCAGCATGGGGTCGTATTCTGCCTTATCGTCGGCTACGGGGAAGTACTCCTCTATACGACTGATGCCCTTGATAGCCATGTTCTGGGTAATTTCAACGGCATTGGTACTCCAGGGAGTAATCATCTCACGGCGGGGACCGATGAAGAAGCCGCTCAGGCTTTCGCCTTCCAGGGCAGTAGCTCCGCCATAGAGCCAACAAAGTTTTTCTATATCTTCGCTTGTAAATTTGTGGTCACAGGCAGTAGCGATGATGCTCTCCTGTGGCGTCTTAAAGAATGTAATTGCCATGTCTTCGGATACGTTTTTTTAATTTGGGTGCAAAATTACGAATAAACGAGCGAAAAGCCAAATATATTTGGACTTTTCCGAGTGAAAGTTATTTCGAGACGCAGTTTCAAAGTTGTGCAAACTGAGCGAAATACAAAATAAAATCTTTTATTTTTATTTCCGAGGTGCCGCCTATCTTCGAGACGAAGTCTCAAAGGTACAAATAAGTGAGAGAAAAAACAAATTCTACCCATATACCTCCGTGATGGGATAATTCTTTACAAATTTTATTTTATCCATGTTGGTAAAATTTGCTAATATTAAGAGAAAAACTTTTTCCCTCGTTAGGAAATTTTTGCGCCCCTTAATAGTAGTAAAAATTGTCCTTAATACCCCTTGAGGAAGGTGGTTTGGAAAAATATTTACAGAATTCATCTTCAGTATGTACCTATCATGTACCTGTAGATATACCTGACATATACCTGTCAGAATAATATGGAGGTTTATGAGGTTTCTATGAGGTTTTCATGAGGTTTTCATGAGGTTTGAGGGTTAAACCTCATGTCCCTTCCGCTTGATAACCACCGTTTTTCAGCCCTTGTTTATGAGGATGTAAGGTCTTTTTGCATAGTCAATGATTTTCAGGGATATGACAATCGCTGTAAGCGAAAGGCCGTATTATTAGCAGCGAAAGGCCGTGTTGCTATGAGAGAAACGTCGTATTGCTTTCTAGGATATAATTTTTGCAACCTCGGGAGTCTGCATGTGTTACCCCCAGGAGTCTGCATGTGCAGGCTCTAGGAGTTAGCAAATGTAGGCTCTGGGTATTCTCCTTTACCCCTCCTTTAGTGTTCCTTTGGTGCTCCTTTACTTTCCTTTGTAGTATAGGCGTAGCGTAGACGTAGCAAAGGCGTTCAGATATCGTGGGGATATCCATGGATGGCTGAAATAGTGGCTATATGTAATTTTTCTATGAAACTTTTTGCCGTTTCATATTCTATTTGTATTTTTGCAATAGATATCGCCACGATGTCTTTTAAAGACGCACGCTTAGCGTGTTCTCTGAGCGCAGGGAGGCGGTATTATCTTATCGGAAATTAATAACAAGCGTATGCTTTTGTTCGAAGGACGTCCTTGAAGTTTGGCCACAGATAGACGTAAAAGACAGAATAATAGCAGATGCCCATATGCGTGGGCGTCTGGATTGTCTTCTTTTACGGGTTAGGCCAAACACCCAAGGACGTGGACATGAAAGATGTCCACGTTTCTATTGTCTCAATGTGACTGGGTGTTTGGGTTAGCTGTACGTTCTGGTAAAAGCAGAACTATACAACTAACAACGACCTAACAGATGGTTACACGTACATCGAGACTGCAAGACAGTAAAAAGAAAAAAGATGATGAGTACTACACTTTGTTCCAGGACATTGCAGACGAAGTAAGCCTTTATCTGCCGCAATTGCGTGGCAAGCGTATCTTATGTCCTTGCGATTGGGACGAAAGCTACAATGAGGAAATAGTCTATAAAGAAGAGGGCTATGTACTTGGACGTGACTTGTTTGCGGCCGAAGGAACTATAAAGAATATCGATATTGCAAAGACTCGTGAAAAGATAGAGAAGCGGATGGACAGAGTGAAATGCCAGTTCGTTTACTATCTGTTGAACCAAGCAGAAGAATGGGGCTTCCGTTCTATTAGCGTGAGTGGTTACAATCCAAAGACAAATGAGGGCGTTCGCTTTCAAGACATAGATTACAGCTATTACGATGTAATTATCACAAACCCACCTTTCAGTCAATTTGATGAGTTTATAGACTTGCTGATAAAGAATGGCAAGGAGTTCTTGGTTATTGGGCCACAGACGGCTCCAACGGAGAAAAGCATCATCAAACATTTTCAAGAAGGCAATATTCGCATTGGGTACCATTACCATTTGAGCGGTTTCAATCGCCCTGATGGTACAACGTTACCAAAACAGCATAATACACCGCGTAGCTGTATGTGGTATACCAATTTGCAGGTTGACCCTCAAACCAAGGAACTTACTCTAACTGCATCATACAATGAAAATCCGGAGAAGTATCCTAAAGTCGTAAATTATGATGCGATATTTGTTCCTACGGTTGCTGACATACCACATGATTACTATGGTGAAATGGTTGTTCCTGTAACTTTTATGCAGAAATACAATCCCAAGCAGTTCAATATTGTTGGATCAAGCTTACAATTAGGTAAACCCATAAAAGATTATGTAGAACATGATGCTATATATGAAAAAGGGGGAATGCGTTTTTATTTGGCAGAAGGTGATAAACATTATCGTCGTCTTTGGGACAGAATGGTCATTAAAAGAAAGGAGGACTAAGTTATGACAGTCAAAGAACTATACGAGAAAGTTGTCAACGGTATTATTATCAGCGACATTGAATTGCAACGAGCCATTGTCTATGATGCTAATAAGCAAGCATTAGTCATTGATAGTATATACAATGGAATCCCTTTGCCAGCGTTCTATCTTTGGCAGCGTGAAGATGGAAAACTAGAAGTTCTTGACGGTAAACAACGTATCGAAGCTATCAAGAAGTTCAAGCAAGGTAATCTGCTGTATGAAGGAAAGACTTGGAAAGCATACGCATATGATAGTGATTTGCAGCAAGTAGTGGATAATACAGAACTAACTATCATTATTTGTAGCGGAACAGTAGAGAAAAAACGAGAGATATTCAATCGCATCAACACGCTCGGTGTAGCTCTTTCTAAATTTGAGGTTCTCAATGGTTTGTATCACGGTAACTATATTGAAGGGTTAAATGACTATTTTGTACAAGATGCTAATGTTAGGAAGGTATTGCCTAATGCAACTGTAGACCGTGGCGACAACAAATACCATCTGCTTGAATACATCTATTATGTTCGGTACAACAAGGCGTTCCCCAAGCGAAGTGAGCTACACGATTATGTGCAACAGCATAAAGATGAATCATTCAACGAAGATTTCAAGAAGATAAAACCCTACATCAGTTTCATTCGCGATGTCTTTGGCGATGTATCTAAGATTGGAAGCGTGTTGAAGTTCAAACTTGCTGTAGAATATCTGAAGGATCGTGCTATCTGGTTACAACATAAAGATGACATTTGCAAAGATTGTAATGCCTTTATGAAGAGTGAAGGATATAGGCTTTCAACTTCCAAGGACAAAGATATAGAGGCTATGATTCTGGGTATCGTTGGTAACCTTCGTGTAGACCCTAAACGTCTTTTTACTGCTGACGATAAAGCTGAATTACTCTCTAAACTCACACCTGATAATAATGGATATTATGAGTGCGATGAGTGTCATCAGCATTTTGCAGCAGAGGAACTGACTGTAGATCACATAGAAGCATGGAGTACAGGAGGACGCACGGTTCTTTCCAATGCACGATTAACATGTAGGGCATGTAATAGCAGAAAAGGAAATCGATAAAAAGTAAAACGATATGCAAGAGACTTGGAAGCGATTCGTATATCCTCTCATTGAGGACATGAAGCAGGACGTGGAAGAAGAAACCTATCATCGTCGTATTGAGAATCAGTTAATGTTACTGGGATGGGAACCATGGAAAGGAGAAATTATCCACAAGCAATCTCTCAGAATTGGTAACCGCAACAGAATGGAACCAGATATCCTTGTCGCTCGTGATGGAGAGTACCAGTTTGTTATAGAAGTGAAGCGCCCTGGAAATACTCTGGTAAAAGAGGAGATAACACAGTTGGAGTCCTATATGCGTCAACTGCGACTTGATGTTGGTATATACATTGGTGAGCATATTGAGATGTTTTACGATAAGCCTAACACCAACCATGTGGTTTCGGTATTCAAGTTGGATATAGACTTGGAAGAAAAACGGGGCGCACGCTTTATAGAACTTTTCTCAAAAGAGTTGTTTTCAAAAAATGGCATTGTGAACTTCTGCGAAGAACGTCTCCAAGAAATACAACGTCAGAATAGTTTGAATAAAATCAAGGAAAGTTTGATTACTGATGCCCAAACACAGATTGTAGAAAGTCTGAGGCCTTATCTGATGGACAAATATGGCAACAGTTTCTCTGAGGAGGAAATCAAGGGAATGCTATCAACGATGCGTTTTACTGCTTTTGCAGATGGAAGTAGAACTGAACCTGAAGTAGTTGTTCCTAGGTCTCAACCTAAGCCAAAAGCCAAAAGCAATCTTGTCAAATGTTTCCTAACTAGAAATGCTGATGCTAAAGGACTATTTAATCCAACAGATCAATCATTGATAGTTTTAGCTGGTAGCAGAATCAATCCTGTTCACCTAGAGAAGATAAGTCCAGCAGGAAGAAAGAAACGTGATATCCTATTCGCCCAATATACGGATTTCAAAAACGGAGAAAGAATAGTTAAGGAAGATATCTGCTTTGCTTCTCCCAGTGGTGCAGCTCAGTTCTGTGTTGGAGGTTCTTCCAATGGCTGGTCTCAATGGAAGGATGAAGAGGGTAAAGAACTGGATGTATATCGGATAAATGGAGGTGCAAAAGTCTCACCCTCGAAGACAAAAGTTATTAAAGCCAAAAAGATTGTTGATTCCCATAAGATTCAACTGGAATTTTGGACACGTTTCAAGGAGAAACTGGAAGCTAAAAATGAGATACCGACACTTCAGACACCTAAAGCGAAGTATTGGTATGATATTAGGATTGGAAGACAAAACATTCTGTTATCCAATGTGTGCAACACGCTGCAGGATTTTGTTGGCGTGAAGCTATATATCAGAAATTCCGTTGTGGATAAGTATTATCATGCATTGGAGGCCAGAAAAGAAGAAATCAATCGTGCCCTTGGATGTGAACCAATATGGGACGTCAATTCAACAGCAAAGGATAAAACAATCGCCCTGTTCCACCAAACGGATCTAACAGATTCTCAAAAGATGGAAGATGCACTTGACTGGCTTGTTGAACAAACCATTATCTTCTACAAAGTGTTTTCGCAGGAGGTGAAAGGGATAAATTGAAAAGATGCAGGACCTCTATCAGCCCTGCATCTTTACTTAATTCAGTTCAAAGCCACAATGTAAGAATGGTTGATGACTTCCTCGAAGTCTTTGCCGTCAATCTTTAAACCATCCCATACCTCAGAAATGTCATCGAATGTGGCGATTAGTTGGTCCTCGTCATGATTGCAGGAGATAGTAATCCATATTCAGATTGTCTGCCTGCAGCGTCCCTTGTAAAGATCAATACGGTTCGCAATCTTCTATCAGCGGTATCAACTCTATCAGTTTCTTTCCGTCAATTTCGAAATTCTCAAGAACGTCATTGCCATCCTTAAATCGTCGAATTTCATTCGTAAAATGCTCATCGCATTGTGCAGCATATTCTTGCTCTGAAAGGAAATAATACTCCACTCCCTTGTAGCTGAAGCGCAAGTCGTACCTCTGAACAGCAAAATCATAGAAGAACGTCTCTTCAGAATTGTTCTTATAACCATGATACAATCCACCGTTCTGCTCATAGTTGGGAGGATACTTCGCATTGAACGGATATCCTGCCAAATCATCCTTGATATAATCGTATGGTTCCATATTACAATAAACTTATAGTTTCGTATAGTAATTGTTGATACTGAGGATTCGTTGAAATGGGTTGAGGTTCACCAACGGGTCTACCATTTTTCCAGTAGTGATAATGTGGACCTGTTCCATGATGGTCTTCATTATGGATTTCAACTATCTTCTTGCAGTCCGAATCATAAATAGAGATACTCTTAAGCCCATTCCCTTTCTTAAACATCATCCCATAGATGGCATTAGGAGAATGGCTCTCTTCTGGCATCTTGGTTGGTGTTTTGGAATTCTTAAACTCGATAATCTTAACTCCATTAGGAAGTTCTTCAACGGTTTTCCACCTGCGTCCACTTTCATCCTCAAGAATTCCTGATGATTTACTTCCATTTGCTCCCATTTCTCAACATGTTTAAGCGTTCATTAATAAAATACGAACTGTTGGAGGTGTCCTCACCATCCACAAGTTGCCCGAATCGAATGATGTGCAATGGTGATAGTTTCATCATTGCCATTCTGTATCCACACTTCCAGCGATAAAGCGACAAGTCGCTCTTATGAACGCCATTGCTGTTAATTGCAATGACCGAACAGCGCAAGTTCTGCGGAAAGCTATACGAATAGCTGTCACTTCTGGACCATGTGATGTTGGGATAGAGATTAACTCCGTTTTCCTGAAGATAAGCAGACATGGTAGTGTTGCACCAGGCATGTCGATACCTCATTTCTGTAGGCATATCCGTATACTGTGACACATCAGGCCCAATAACGGCTTTGCATCTTTTTAAGAACGGCAAATACTTATCTGGATTAGTGAAAATCCGTAAGAACAAGCAGTCGTCTATATAGAAGTAAATAACAGCATCGGTAATGTCGTGGCAGTATGCTTCATGGAAAGGAACGAGCCGTGTTACATATGCATTATAATTTGGTTCCAGCACTGGCCATTTCATCTCACCCGCTGTAGGCAAGTAGCCATAGATCTTCTCAGTAAAGATTCTCATACTCTTTTCGATACGCCTTACTTTCTTTGCTATTGGCCCACGTAGAGTAAGAATATATTTCTCGACTTCAATCAGATATTCATTATATGAAGAAGAGAACGAGATGTTTTCATCCCTAAAGGGAATGGTTCTCATAAATTGTGATAACATAGTTATCGAATTTTGGGTTAAACCTTGACATGGTGGTCTTCCAACATCCACGTCGTTTGTTAAATGATTATAAAAATCACCCGACATGAGAACCATCTTGTGCTACATTTAGGAATAAATCCTTAATTTTGCAGCAAGGAACTATGACGATTCCCTGAAATGTGGGCAACTAAGACCGCCTATCGGGAGAGCAGTCCTAAGGTCTCGTGCTATTCGCAGTAGTACGGGACTTTTTTCGTTGCCTTACTCTGTTATATTTTATTATGCATATACATGCCCTCCATTATTATAATATTTTTTTATATTTAAAGAGAATGATAACAAATTGTTATTTCTCATTTACAAAGATAATAATAATCTGTTTAACTCAGTATAGAATTATGCAAGAAAAACTCTCCATTGACTATTTTTTCTTACCTTTGTGGCACGATTTTAACATATTGTGGCTTTGAAAGGATAAAGACCGTTGGGAGTGCAAAAGTTAATTTGAAAAGATTTTCTCGTTTTAGAATTCTCCCATAATAAATAAAGTACTATCTTTGTGCCGATAGTATTCAATATTAATACCAGAAAACATGAACAAAGACATAAATATCAATGACGTTTTTTTTACCATTGGATTAGAGAGCGATGTGATAGAGAGAGTCCGTAAGGGCGACATTACCAGATTAATGATGGATGTTGACGAGGATAACCAAAATTTCCTTCTTGAGAACGTTGAGGGCCATCTGATCTTGATTACGGAGGAAATGCCAACAACCTATCACGGATGCTACTTTTACAACAATGGCGTATTCCCATACGCCATTAAGAATTCCTTGCAGTTCTTGATTCTGTCTAATGAAAAAGATAAATGTTTTGTCCGAATCATAGGTACGAATGTGGAGGCTGGAAAACGCTTCAATTATAAGGGGGCAGGGCAACCCATTGAGGAAGACCCCAATGGGGATAGTTGTGTGTGGAATGTTCAGTTCGATATTGTGCCTATTCTGCCAGATGCCAAAACATACCTGATGCGTTGGAATCCCTCTATCAGTTCTTTTACAGAAATGGATTATGAGGCGTGTGTGGCAAACATGCAAGACGCTATGTTCTTTATGAATTGGAGCATCCGTGAATGGGAAGAGGCACGCAGAGGTGATTTCTTCTATATGATGCGTATGGGGGATGATAAGGCGGGAATTGTCTTCAACGGACAGTTCATCTCTGACCCATATCCTGGTGATGACTGGGCAGGTTCTACCAAGCGCAGAATGTATGTGGATATAGTATGTACAAACCCTGTGAAACCTGGTGAAGTGCCTTTAGTTTCATTAAATATGTTGCAGAAAACCATTCCTTCTATAGAATGGGGCAGAGGTTCCTCTGGAATTCTGTTGCCAGAAGAGGTGAAAGATGCTTTGGATGACCTTTGGAATGAAGGCTGAATCCGGATAGTTTGCACGCAGAATAACTATCATATTCAGCGTAAATTCGATGGGTTTGGAGGCTGAATGCTTTTCGGATTAGGGCTTAGCTTCTTTTTCGCTAGATTACAGAAGGGGTTGCAAGATTATAAAGCCTCAAAATAATAGGGAGAAGTGTTGGCTTCTCCCTATCTAATTCTATTATAATACAGCAGCTATTCTGCGTATTTTGATTAATTAATGTGTCGGAATTAGTCTTCCCAACCCAGGGCGCTGGCACCAAGAACGGCAGCGTTGGCGTTCATGAGACCAGAAACCAGGAACTTAGCCTTGTCCTTGAAGATCTTCAGGACAGCATTGTCGTAAGCTTCCTTGATGGGCTTCATAATCAAATCGCCTGCCTTGCAGAGACCGCCGAAGAAGATGAATGCCTCAGGGCTGGAGAAGGCTGCGAAATCGGCACAAGCCTCGCCCAACATCTTACCTGTGAACTGGAAAATCTCGTTGGCAACCTCGTCGCCCTTGCTGGCAGCAATGCTTACGTCCAGAGACTCAATCTCCTCGATGGGCTTCTCGCGCAAGAGAGAAGGACGGTCTGTAGTGCTCAGGATTTCACGGGCTGTACGTGCAACACCTGTGGCAGAGCAGTATGCCTCGAGGCAACCCTTACGGCCACAACCGCAGGGACGTCCGCTGGGAGTGCGATCCATAATTACGTGACCCAGCTCGCCTGCGAATCCGTCGCTACCATAAACCAGCTGGCCATTGATAACGATACCGCTACCAACACCTGTACCCAGGGTGATGACGATGAAGTTCTTCATGCCGCGTGCAGCACCATAAGCCATCTCGCCCATTGCGGCTGCGTTGGCATCGTTGGTCAGCTTAACGGGAATGCCGGTCTTCTCTCTGAACATATCGGCCAGAGGAACAATGCCGTCGTGTGCCCAAGGAAGGTTGGGGGCAAATTCGATAGTACCATTGTAGTAGTTGCCGTTGGGAGCACCAACACCCATACCCTGAACCTGCTCAGCGCCGCCAATCTGTGCAAGCAGTGGCTTCAGGCACTCAACACCTGCCTCGACAAATTCTTCGGCAGTCTTATACTGCTGAGTCTTGATAGAGTTCTCGCCTACTACTTCTCCGCGAGCGTTAACGATTCCGAAAACGGTGTTTGTACCACCCAGGTCAACACCAATAACATAAGGTTTTACTTTGTCCATAAGGATTTTTTATATTTTATTGTTAGCGTTAGTCCGATAGTTGTGACAAAGGTAGGCATTTTCTGTCGAGAAACACAATTTTTACGGCTAAAATCTATGAAAAGTCAATAAAATGTGCGAAATTTGCGGCCGTTATATGAATTTCGTACATTCAGTAGATGTTATAGACCTGATGCTGAGAGGCCTGATTATCGGAATTATTGCAAGTGCTCCGATGGGCCCGATAGGTATTCTGGTGGTTCAGCGTACCCTTAAGAAGGGACGTATATATGGCTATGCAACAGGTGTTGGCGCAGCCGTAAGTGATATAGTATATGCCATAATAACAGGTCTGGGTATGGGACTGGTGCCTACGATAGAGAAACCTTCCACCATGTTCTATCTGCGTCTGGCAGGCAGCGTTATGCTGTTTTTCTTTGGTTTGTGGATGTATAATTCCAAGCCGGCCACGCCGCATACACCCAGTGGCAAGTTAGGAACAATCACCCATAACGGTGTTACGGGTTTTCTGCTGACGCTCAGCAATCCCCTGATAGTATTCCTCTTTGTGGCACTCTTTGCCCGCTTTAATTTCGTGGTGCCCAATCATCTGTGGGAGCAGGCGCTGGGCTATGCCGCTATCTTTGTCGGCTCGCTGTTGTGGTGGGCCTGCCTGACGAGTGCTCTCAGAACCATGAAGGATCGCCTGAGTATGGAGATGATAAACCTGTTTAACCGCCTTCTGGGTGCATTGGTAATGGCTGTCTCTGGCATTGGCTTTATTTTGACTGTTATTGGTAAGTTATGATAGTAGCTCAGAAACTCAGAAAGCAGAATATATCTGCATACATTATATATATGTTCCAGGTGGAGGATATCATCCGTGCCTATGGGCTGGACGTGGACCGTATCTGCCAGGAATACCTGCCCCGCTTCCAATATACCAAGGAGCAGATAGAAGAACAACGCGACTGGTATGCGGGCCTTATACGCATGATGCAGGAAGAGGGCGTACAGGAGAGCGGACATGTGCAGGTGGTAAAGAATACCTTGCTGCTGATGGCCGACAGACACCAAGAATTACTGCAAGACCCCAAGCAGCCCTTCTACAGCGCTGCCTATTACAAGGCTTTGCCCTACATTGTGGAGTTGAGAAGCAAGGGATCTGGCAAGGAGAAGAACGAGATAGAGAACTGTGTGGATGCGCTGTATGGGGCTACCGTGCTGAAGATGCAGGGCCGTGAACTCACAGACCAGACCAAGCAGGCTCTGCAGCCCATCAGCCATCTGTTGGAGATGCTGAGTAATTTGTATAAAGTGGAGTAGAAGCCCCCTCCGTCTCCCCCTTTGGGGGAGTGATAGATTAGGGAATAGAGGATTAGAGTCAGTTTAAAAAGTTTATCAGAATAAGAGTAATATAGTTGACGTTATCGTTAACGTTGACGTTTCTAATTATGAACGCAGAAATAGAAAGAAGAAGAACGTTTGCCATTATCTCGCACCCTGATGCGGGTAA
>JAEEGL011131506.1_pt1 | contig 17159 bp, 31 predicted proteins | sample 9134231 | NCBI WGS metagenome assembly JAEEGL01 (sample SAMN16246548, study PRJNA631951) | gut metagenome | biome: gut microbiome; feature: rumen; material: fiber-attached | host: Bos | place: Iran: Karaj | collected 2018-10
ATAAACTGTGCATATGTTATAAGTTTATTTCCATCGAAAAGACTTATTCTTGTATCTTCACTGAATATAGTTTCGCTGCAATCGTTATATCTGTCATACATTCGTTCAGCATAAGATATACTGATATAATTATGGTATTCAGAATATCTTATATCTAAACGATTATGCGTACCTTGAGCTGGTTTTATATCAAGATAATCCAACGTTTCAACAACATATTTCTTGTTATTATATGAAGATATATCAGAATCGTAATAATCAATTCTGCTTGCCATTGATGCTATTTTATTAATCCATTTTTTTACAGTTTCAAATATTTCATCGATTGTCATTTCACACTGAATTGTAATCATATCTCTGGTACACATTATGTAATGATTACTCCATTCTTTTTCACAAGCATTTTCAATAGGACAAGCATAATAATTCAAGTTTTCTGAATCTTCATCGTTTCCATCAATGATACATTCTATATTAGCACCATTAACATTGACATTTACAAAAGTTCCTTTTTTAATAATATTCATAATTAATTTCCTTTCTTTAAACACGATTTATATATTTACCAACTCGTCTGTTTACATTGTATATATATTTTCCACAACGTATGCAGACATCATGCTTTCCCCAGAATCCTAGCTTCTTCATACCACGTACAGAACCAGTGGCATCGATTGAAGCATAATTGAAATCACCATATTTTTCTACAAATTCGTATTTACTCATATATTTCATATTATTTCTCCTATTTGATAGTTATTAAATCGTCATACCAAGCATTGAGATAACGCTTGTTGAGAACGTCATACAACTGACCGTCACGACATACACCAATATCCATCATCTTCAAAATGTCATCCAGTGTGTAATTGTCAGTTACAACTTCACATATAAAAGTATTTGTCTTTGAATCGATTACTTTCATATTAATTCTCCATCAGTAATTACAGGATTCAAGATATTGTCTTATTGCCGCAAGATATGTTCTAGTCATATCTTCATTATTAGAAATATCCTTGAATGTTAATCCAAGAGCATAAACAACATCACCATCATCATAGGTTATGCAGTATTCGTGATTTCCAGCTTCGTATTCAACAGCATCGAAAAATAGATTCATATCGGTTTTCAAAAGACGTTCTTTTTCTTCTGCTATTGAATCCATAGTCTGTTTGTAAAGTGGAAGGTCTTTCTTTAACATATATCCACCAAAACCAACGTGTTCGATGTCATCAACATTCCAACCGTTTTTTGTAAGCATTTCATCGAACTGTTCCTGTCCAAATGCAAAGTGCATTGGAAGTGCGTTTACCATATCCTGATGTTTCTTTAAAAGTTCTGTGTATTTCATCGAAATACCTCCGATTAATTTGTAATTTGTCTGACGATACTCGTCAGTGACAGCCTAACTGCCATAAAAAGAGAGGTGTAAATCAATTTACACCTCTCTAGTTTTCGTTCTGTTCAGAACAAATCACATAAATGTTACATCAACACAGTCACAGGCAAGACCGAATCTTGGTTTGTGCTTAAAATATACATCAGAATCTACAGAAACAAGATTCAAATGTCTTATTCCTTCACTATCAATCCAGTTTTCAATGTTTTCGACATCTTCTTCGGTTATACCGCTTGCATCGCCATACATAAGATATGTTATGGCATATACAGGAAAATTTGTGTATCTTTTCAACATTATAATTTCTCCATTCTTTTCAGATTAAAACCTAGCACATACTACAGGATTAGCATAGAAACTATGTTCCGAATTTTAATCATCTCCATCGATAATTAGACAGATATGATTCACAGTAATCATAGAAACGTTTAAATTCATCAGTTGGAACGCCGCCACATCTTGATTTTTCAAGAAGATTGTAAAAACATATCTTGAAGTATTCTGAATCGTGCCATTCTTTGAACAAGTTTGAAGGAACAGTTGTTAATCTAATATCCATATTGTACCACTCTTCAAATGGATAACCAGTGTATGATTCAAGTTTATCAAATGTCTGTTTTCTTACATTGTATCCACGCTGTTTAAATTCATACAGAACGATTTGAATATAAGAAACGTATTCTTCCAAATCATAATCCATAATCTTATTAACTAAGATATGATTTGGTTTTCCAATTTCCTTGATGTTCTTTGCGATAAGAACACATTCACGAAGCTGTGCGATTAGTTGTTGTTTTGGTAGAACCGATATTAAATCCTTGTGCCATAAACGCATTTTAAAATCTCCTTAGATTATTGAATATATTTTGTTTGATTTCTTTACAAATCTTGTAGCTTTATACATTTCGCCATCCCATTGGTATTTCCACAATTCAACATCACCTTTTTCACAGATATAACCATTATTTGTGCGTTCGATTACTTTATATGTAGAAAATCTCTGTTTCAAGTTATGTTTGCAATTTAAAACAATGTCATCATAACGAGTAACATAGTAATATTTGCGATATACCATGATGTAATTTATATGTTCTTCATCAGTTACTCCATCGTGATTTGGAAGATATGTGTAGGTTTTGTTTCCGATTATAAGTTTTGGATATTTATTTACCATTTAAACTCTCCTTTTACGTCATAATCCTTAGTTGTATAAGGTCTTAGCTGGTAATAACTACCTTCAAAGTTATTATCTGGATTACCGAACATACACCACTGAACATTGAATCTTTTAAGATAAACGAACTGTCTGCCATTCTTAAATTCAATTTTATCAATTCCATAAGTTCTGAATCTTTGTCCATCATTAGAAGCAGATTCAACACGCCATTTTTCAGCAATTACATAATGTTTTCTGTAAACCATTATGTATTTTCCAGATTCAAGCTTACTTACAGGCATTGTGTCTTTTGGATTGAATGGTGTATATACTTTATCATCAATCACTAAGCTGTAATCAAAATCTCTTCCAAATGAAACAGCACATTCACAGCAGTATTTCTTACCATCGTGCTTCTTTATGCGTTTACCGCAGATTGCACAGCTAACACCAAGTTTACGATGTGACCATTGAGAAAGTTCATACAAACGCTTTTCAGATAATCGTTTCATACGTTATCTCCTTTTTAATTAAGATTTATAAGCGATTCAAGGCTCGCTACACCGTCATCAGAGGATGCTGGAGTCGAACCAGCATTTATGCTATATAGCATTGTCCTATTCCATTTAGACGAATCCTCATTTTATTTATTCATTTGTTATCAAGTTATCTGTTGGTGTATCTGCAAATTCAATGAATGAATCTATATAACAGTCATCATTCATCATATTTTCTTTAAGCCAACTGTTAAATGTATATTCATCTGTTATTCCAAGAAGTTTTATTAGGATTTCACCTATGATTGATATGCAATCACTTTTGGCTTCTTTTGTTTCCTTGTCTATATATCCTACTGATGTTTCAATATCTAACTTTTTAAGATTCTGATTGTATTTTACCGAATCAAGTATTTTTACACTGCGATTGATATTTACAAGAAGTTTTAAATGTTGAAGTAGTAACAATTTCATATCAACAGCTTCTTTACGTCTTACTTCGATTGCATCCGAAAATGTGCTGTCACCATCTTCATTAGCAATATTTGCATTATGAATGATATTCATTTTACAGATACAGTTTAAAAACATTGGCAATTCATTTGCTGGTACACAACCTAATTTAATTTCAATATCCATTATTTGTTTTCCTTTCTAGTCATAACGCTATACATTTGGCTTCTCAAGAATCGAAGCATTTCCATAGACTTGTTAAGTCTATTAAAAGCTTTGTGAGCATTACGTTCGTTCACATCGCCCTGTTCCAAAACATCACTCATTTTATAAGAGCCATCTTCAAACAAATCGATGGCATTATCTAAGACTTTATACATCTGTCTTATATTCATTTCGTGCCTCCAACATCGAATATAACAACACGTTTATCTTTAACGATATATTTGTAACCAACGTGCTGACCTAGCTGACACATCTGCTGAACAGCAGTTTTACCGAAGAGAACGCCGAAGTCACGTTTGCAAATCGAACGTGGCTTAGACAAGTTCCACAAATGAGCAATCATTCTTCTTGAACCAGATTTCATAGTTTTATATTCCTTTCTATTTATTCAATCCAACTCCAATGACCTTTTACAGACGTATGATAGCATTTATATCTGCTTTTCACGTTTTCAATAGAATCTGATAACAGATTTCCACCTATTGTCTTGTGTTTTGTTACATAGCTTTTTGCAGTTTTCCAATTAGATGCTTTAAACATCGTAATTGAATTTGGAAAACGTGGGTCAACAGGAGTTTGTAACCAGTAAAATTTTTTCATAGTTTCCGATTCCTTTCTTAATTTTGATTTATCTGACGGTCATCGTCAGTAGTGGCTACACCACTAGACAACATATTATTTAAGGCTTGGGCTTGGAGTAATCCAAGCCCTGCTGTTTCGACCTAGTTAGTCAGATTCTTTGTTTGAACTGTGATTTTCAATAAATTTCTCCTTTTTAAAAACATAAATTCATAGATTCAACTTCATAGAGAAGATGTTTCTTTGTAAGGACATCGATGTAATCTTCAAAAGTTCCGTCATTTCCGTATGTTTCCGAACATTCATAATCAGCAAACAGTATATCTTCACCAATGATTTGTTTGTTTTCTACATCGAAGTAAATCTTTTTATGGGTAAGTTCGTTGATTTTGGATTGAAGTTCGTTGAGTTTTTGAGTTCCACGTTCGATTTCATCAAACGGGTTTGTTTCCATATTTTGAACTTCATCCATCATTTCAGGTGATGTAGAAATTAAATCTTCAAGAGATTCAGAACCGCAATCCAAACTGTCGATAGCACTGTTAATTGTTTTTGTTATTTCGATTAAATTCATTATTCGTTTTCCTTTCATTTTCTTTTTAATTGAAATAGACTTTTAACTAATTCTTTTTTAAAACTAGTTAAAAGTCTATTTATAAAACTTGTTTTAACCCTATTTAAACGCCCCATACGCAATTATTTTTAGTGTTCTAGTATATTATTATTACTATTTCTTAAAAATAATTGATTATAAGTCATTTATTAAAGAATTTTATTATCTATTTCTTTATCATTGTCTTCATCGCAATCTGGATTGTGTTCTTTATGTCTATGGTAGCATTTGGAGCAGTATGTATCGCAGATATGACCATCGATTATCATAAGATAACCGAATGGAGTTTCTTCTGTGAATACATCACAATTACACAAATCGCATACAACTTCTTCACCAAGAGCAGCGACTTGTTCAATCTTTCCATCTGGTGTCTGGAAGTAGATTCCACGAGTTTCGGGTGGGAACAACTTAAAAAAGCTTTCACGAGTTACGGGTTTGAAGTAGAGTTTTGGTTCTTGCATCTGTAAATTCCTTTCTTTTATCTTAATACTGGCATTACGATTCCAGCTAACAAGTCATCTTCTATGATTACTATAGGTGAATACTGATTTTCACTAGAGATTAATTTAATGGAATCTAAATCAAAATATTGCAAATATTCCATTTTGATTGCAATTTCTTCATTATTTAAGTAATCGAATATTGCAACATCTTGGTCTTTATTATTAATTTTCATTTTTTCAATTCTCTTGAAATACAATCTGTGAACAGTTTCACCATTAACATTAACTTCTGTTAATCGTTTGGTGTAATTGTTAAGTATGTTTATAATTGGTTCATTAGGAATATCCAAACGTCTGATTGTTTTCCAATCTAGGAACATCTGTGGTTGCCATATAAAATACAATACATTCTGCTGTGTTACAGCTTCAAATCCATGCCATCGTTCATCTGATTTAACTCTGCTCCAAGTTGGAGAACCATAGCGGATTTTTGTAGAGAACTTTTCTGAACATACATCTTTGAGAATCTTTTGTAGAAGTTTCCCTGTATTCATAATGAATACCTCCGATTTTAAATTAAGATTTATCTGAACGATACTCATTCAGCCGGTGCTTGACACCGAGACATCGTATTGTTTATCTAGGAAAAGGGCTGGGAATCAACCCAGCCCCGATGTTTCGTTCTGTTTCAGATATTAAAACAAGTGTTCATAAGCTTCTAATATTATTGGTGTATCACACCAAGCAATTAAAGCTTCGATATAGTTTTCATTACTTTCATCTGTGGTTTCAAACCATTCTGTATATACGGATTCCATATCAATATTCTTTGGTATGATTTCACGTATAACATCAATCAGCATTACACCACAACTAACCATTTTTCTTTCATAATCGACATATAGTTGCTGTATTTTGCCTTGATTTTCCATATCTTCGCATCCGTTTACAGCATTATCTAGTTTGGTTCCAACTGGAATCATAGCTTGATATGCTTTCAACAAATCCTTCAAACAGGCTTTCTTTTGTTCGATTCTAGTGATTTCAGCTTTGATATTAGCTTCAGGTTCGGCAACCTTACCCATCCACTTGTAAAGCTCTTGTTTGATTAATGAATCCAGAACAGCAGGTAGTTCCTTTGAATCTACAAGAGCAAGTTCTATAACTGCTTCTTTGTGCTGTTCATCGTATTCACTTATTTCTACTTCATTAAGAGTGCAAGCATTATGAACCCTATCGTAAATCCAACCTTGACAATCTGCATATGGTTCATCAAATGCGTCTTCATTTATCAATCGGTGATATTCTTCTTTAAGAGCATTTAAGCTCCACAACACATTTTCTTCATCTAAGTAATACTTAGTCATAATTACATCCTTTCTTTAAGTTGATATAATTCATTACGTAGGTCACGAAGCAGGTCGATTGCAGAGTCGATTTCTGCATAACCCTGATTTTCAAGTTTAAAAGCCGATTCGTCATCGCTTGGTTCCATTATAAATTCACTGATAGTATCAATACCGTAGTTTATACGGTCTAATACAGTATCAATCCTGTTATACATTCTTTCAATCTGTTCTTTGTTCAACATTATTTTATTTCTCCTATCCAATGGTTTCTTTTACTAGACTGGATTTCAGCAGTCTTGTAAATGGTCAATATGTTTTCGTCTATCATTTCTTGAACTTCATCGAACTTATGAGATTCATAATCGAAGTATTCCATCATACACATATATGGATACTTGGTCTTATTTGGGAAGTTCGGTTTGTTCATACGCTGAATCAGATAATCAACATTATCTAATCCAGTGAAATAAACTGCTTTAAATATTGCTTTTTTATGTTTATCTAAGAAGATAACAACCAAATCGTTAGGTCTCATTTGTTATCCTCACTTTCAAATTGTGCATTAAGGTCAATTCCACTGTAGTTATGTATCAAACCACGCCTTGCCGCACCAGATGTTATCGCAAATAACACTTGTTTATCTCGTGGCAAATACACATCTTCTAAAATAAATCCACGTCTGTCATACTTACGTAGATGCATTAAGTTGTCATCATCACACCATTCTGGCATAAACTTACTGCACTGATTACCAATACGAATCGGAACACCAGCAGTTATAACCTTGTATATACTGCCATCTTTGTTAATCAGACATACACAGGTTTTGCCGATGTATCTGATTGTAACAACTTGACGAGTTTTCCTCGTCAGAACTGTCTTTTCCATAAGACAATCCTCCTTTTAATTTAAGTTTTCTGATAATCCATTGAAATCATCAGTGGGAGAATACCACTCCGCATATATCACAGGTCGATATACAACCTGTGATATTTCATTCTGTGGATTATTAGCTGTTTCCGAAATGTAATTCTGATTCGTAACGTCTTTCAATACTGATTGGTTCTAATGATTTATGAGGACATACATCGCAAGAAAACTTACTACTTGCAAATACATCTCTCAAACCCAACGATGCAACGATACAAGCACATTTACTAATGTATCTAGGTCTATAGAACCAGCACTCTTTACACATTTCTTTATCCATTATTAGCCTCCGATTATTCTACAGAACCTTTATTTACAAGGTTCCAGTGCATAATGGTTTCATTGTAATTTCTCTGATACAAATCGCCATCACGATAAGCTGATTGTGAATACTTTTTTGATACATAGAAATTGCATTTTGTGCATTTAACACGATTAATGTAATAACCATTTCTGGTTTCTTCGGATTCAAATATTACATATGTATCACCACAATCTTTACAACCGCAGTATTCAATTTCACGATTTGTAGGAATATTTTGTAACTTCATTATTTGACCTCCATTAGTTTGTAATAGATTTCCCTACATAAGAAATAAGATTGACGCAAACCTCTTTCCTGAACCTGAATCCAAGTTTCACGAGAATTTGGGCGTTTCAATCCACCTTTTGTCATTTTAAGTTCGCTGTTATTGCAGTAATGTTCTGCGATTTGCACATCACTTGGTAAACTACATCCGTGGCAACCTTCGCTGTATCGTTTCCAGTTTTCAGCTCCACAAAGCATTAAACTTTCAAGTTGTTTTGCGGATTGGAGTTCGTAATCTTTACCGTCATCAACAACACCAGTGAGAATTGCGATTGCATCTTCTCTTACTGCACGATTCCACGCAGAACGTGGTTGTTTCATTTCTTTCAAAGAACCTAGAATCTGATTAAGTTTAACCATTTTTTTAAATCCTTTCTTATTTGACTGGTTTTAGTTTACCTTGTTTAACAAGGTAATCTACGGTTTTATCTGTAATTAAGATTGCAGAAGATTTCATTTCTGGTGCATACATCGGAGCAGTCCAAAAATGAACTACGTTTGAGAATCTGTTTACAAGGTAGTTTTTCTGTTCATCTGTAAGCTTTTTTGTAAGCTTGAACATTCTACCAAGATGTTTGACTCTGTAATCTGCATAGAAATGCACACCGATTGCGGATAAAGCATCATCAAATTCGCTTATCCAAACGCTATCAACTTTATGTTTTCGCATCGAAAACACCTCCATTAAATTAGTTTAATTAGTGATTTAAGGCTCACCACACCATTCATTAGAGGATGTTGGAGTCGAACCAACATTTATGCTTACGCATTGTCCTATTCCGATTAGACGAATCCTCAATTTATTTATTCTTCGATTGTTCCGCCGTTTTCTTTGATGTAAGCGTCAAGCTTTGCTTGATTTTTACGAGTGATGTAGTATTCATAAGATTGAGCATTATCATCAAGAATTTCCAATGCATCTATATTTATAGATTCAATATCAACACCAGAATCTTTTAATATAAAGTGAATTACAGCACCAAGTTCATTGTAATCCATCTTATGAAGAGGCATTTCCCAATCTTCAATTCGATTTGAATAGTTGGAGAAGTAACCGTCACAACTTGTAAATCTGTTTCTCAAGTATTCAATGAAGTTATCTCTATGATTCTTGAGATATGTTTCAATATCATCGATAACATCATTACTGAATATTGCTTTTGCAAAACATCTGTCAGTTTCAAAGTTATAATATTTCGGCATTGAACAGAGATTAAATTCTGCTGGATTCCAATGTGGTAGAATATCATTCATAGTAGAATTGAACGCATCTACGTATGATTTGCAGACATTTTCAATAAATTCATTATCTATCTGCCAATCCATTTCGTAATCAATGAATCGTTGATACAATTCTTTGGTTTTCTTATCCAATGAATCTGGGTCGTTGAAGAACATATATTCCAAATCACCATTATATGTATAATTGGTGTTATAGAATCCCCAGAATCCAGGTACTTCAAATTCAAGTTCGGATTCTTCTTTGATATATGTCTTAACAGCATTAGCAAGAGTTTCAGTATCCAATCCATCAAAACTCGCTCTAATGCACTGACTGATTGAAAACAGCTCATTTTCGAGAGCACATATGATGTCATCGTAACTTACATTATCACCATCTTCATACGGATGTTCTAATATTTCGTCTTGGTAGAAGCATATTGCTATATCTCTACCGAGTTCGGATTTGGAAAGTTTAGTTTCATCCATCATAACAGGCATATCGAATGTTCCATCAGTATGTAATCTGATTGAGAAATCAACACATCCAAGATAATAGCCATTCTGATTCATATAGTGCCAACCATTCTTAGCAAGCACTGTGTCACTAGATTCTACTTCAAAATTCCAATCATAGTCGATACCGCTACCATGAGGTAGCACGCTAACAAGATTCTTGTTTTCCATAAGAATCTCCTTTCAAATTAGTTTAATTAGCGATTTAAGGCTCGCCACACCATCATTTGAGGATGCCGGACTCGAACCGACATTTATGATTATTCATTGTCCTATTCCAATTAGACGAATCCTCGTTTATTATTTATTTAAGCAATCAACGCATTGATTTATGATTGATTGCACGCCTTTATCCTTCAAATCGCCAAATAATAGATTCTTATACAGAATCAATCTTGCATCGTCTTTACTCATACAAGCTCCACTAATCTGTCAAAATCCGCACCAAATACAACCTTGTCAGATATAGTATCCAAGTCATTTTTTCTATACCATTTTTCAATCGCAAGGGTTATAATCTTGGTATTCTTGGTGTTCTTGAAATCCAGAACCTTGTTTACAAATGCAGGATTCAAAGAGCTTTCACCGTCTGTAATCATTACGATGTCAGCCTTGTCATAACTGCTGTCATTATTGATTATATCCATAGCCATTTGTAGAGGTGAATGGAAATCAGTTCCACCATCGCAGAAGAACTTGCTAGACACTTCCAACAAATCGGTACCGTTTTTAATCAATGCCTTTTCACAATGATGTGAACGACCGAATCTGACAATCTGAAATTCACGATTGTCTTTCTTAGCCTGTTGGAACAATCCGAAACAAAACGCTTTGGCAAGTTCAATCCTATCGCCACGCATAGACAACGACTCATCTATGCAGCACACAATCGGACCGCCTGTCTGTGGCGATTTACCTTTGAACTTGTATTGCATTGTATTTCTTTTTACGAAATCCAATGTTTTTAAGCTTTCAAAATCCTTATCCATTAACATCATCATTTCTGATGGTAAGAGGTTTGGGATTTCGTTTCCAAGCTTTATACCACAAAGGTTTTCAATGGCATCGGATTTTGTTCTCAACTTATGGTCGAAACACCCTTGAAAGTGTCCGACCAGTTTAAGAATCCTAGCCAACATATCATTGGAATTACTTGCAATACTAAGGATTTTATCAGAACTAAGTTCGCTATTGTGGGATTGTGTTCCCTCATTAGCCTTTGCCATAGTTCTCATAATCGCAACAGCAGTTTTAAACTCATCGGTTGCCTGTTTTGCAAGTTTATTAACGTGAACACCTACTTTGAAAGGCATCTGCTTCAACTTCTTAATGTCATCGGTAGTTCTTTCGTTTTCGGATTTCTGTTCCGCTTTGTGTTCGTTTCTAAGCTTATCTTGAATCATCTTGTCATACATCTTTGTTACAATCTTTGTTGCGATGTATGCAAGCAAATCTGATTCCTTAGAAACTCGAATCATCTCTTGGAGTTTTGAATCTGGAGTTTTGAACATCTGATTCATAACAAGTTTATCTTCAGGCAAACTTGATGTATCACCATCTGCCTTTAGAACATCGTGAATCAGGTTTAAATCTTCATTTGATTCAGTTCTTTTGTTTACGTAATCGTGGAAATCCCAGTCATCACGCAGGAAAGAACGAATACTTGGATTCAAATCTTCTTCCTTAATCATATGATTATTCCTTTCTTAAAAGATTATTTTAACCGATGGTCAATCATCGGGTACGGCTACACCGCACGACCGTCAATCGTAATTTTAATCTAGGTTTCGACCTTGCAAATCGGATAATCTTTTAAATATTAAATATACTTTTTAACTAATTATTTAAAACTAGTTAAAAAGTATATTTAAAAACTTATTTTGTAATTGTTTAAATAAGCAATACACAATTATTTTATATATTCTAGTATATTTATATTATTTCTATAAAATAATTGCTTAAAACGTATCTAATTAGAAAAATTTATTTATTATTCTTTAACTTGTGAATCGTGTTTATAACTAACCTTTGAATTTAGGTCAATTATTATTGCTTTTGTGGTATCAAACTTGTTACGATTACATTCACGTATAGTTCCAAGCTTTTCTAATCTACTGTTACACTTAGCAATACGATTCAAAAAGTCTTGACAGACACCGACATTCTTATCGCTACATCTAAGCCATTCTTCAAGGATGGTATAAATATCGGCATTAACATCATTAATCACATATCCCTGATAGTCAACAATCTTTTCGATTATAGCCTTGATGTTGCTAATATCCGCTTCATCAGTCCAACAACAAGACCATATATCTCTCAAATCTTCGACTTGGATTATCTTATGACCGTTATACCAAGCCGATGCTTTTATCAATTTAATCATCATTTTGGTACGTCTATCACTAAGGATTATTCCAAGTTCCTTGTTGAGATTATCAAGAATCATCTTGAAACTCTTGAGAACATCTGGGTCAAGCTTTACAGATTCTACTTCAGAACGAACGTTGGCAACTTCCGATTCTGAAATTCTAACTGTTACAGAAGCATCATCAGCCATCCACAATGTTATCAAATCTTTTTCAGTTTTCAGTTTCTTAGGATTGAGCCACTGGAGGAACCTGTCACGCATCGCCTCCATCTCAACGGAGTTGAGTTTGAAATTTGTGGCACTCACACACATTTCAAGAGGAACCTTAGTAGCGATTCCATTTACGTTAAATGTGCGTTCATTTACTATTGTAAGTAAACTGTTAAGCACTGATTCACCACGACTAAGTTCGTCTACAAATGCGATTCTCGCATTAGGAAGGAAGTTTTCACTTTTATAAACAAGTTCAGAATCCGATTTCCATTTATTAACGTCAATCGGTCCGAATACATCCTCTGGTTTAGTAAAACCGTTCAAACCGATTTCAAAGAATGGAATAGAAGTAGTTCCAGAATCAGTAGTTGGGAAAGCTTCAGAAAACTTCCTAACTAGATAACTCTTTGCAGTACCAGGATTCCCCAGCATTACAATGTGGGTACGAGATACGTGTGCTAGAATTAGTGCACGTATTTCTTCAGAACGATTCAAACATATTTGATTCAGTTCTGATTCTAATTGTTTGTAGTTCTTCATACTACAATCCCCTTTCAAATTAGTTTTCTGACGGGCAATCGTCAGGCACGTCTACAACGCACGACCATCGACATTATTCTAGGTTTCGCCCTCGCTAGTCAGAGGCAAAGGGAACCCGAATCATCAAATCCGAGTTCCCTAGACGTTACGGATTAGTCGGCAGCGGCTTCAAGCATTTCAAGAACATCATCAGGGATTCCAGTAGCTTCAAACCACTGTTTTTCTACATCTGGAGCATAACCTTTTGCTTTGATTGCATCGTATATCTGCTTATATGGATTCACAACATTACCAGTTAGATTAAACTGTTCTAACATAGCCTTTGTTGCATCCAAGTTTTTAAGCAACTTATCTGTTTGGTCGCCTAGAATGGTTCTATAGGATTCCAGAAATTGCATATTCACAGCGATTTCATTCATCTTATTCTTTACAGATGCGGCAGACATCTGCTTAGAAGCATCAACAAATTTTTCAATCTGTTCTTTGTAAGAATCGTTGAAGTTCTGCATTTTTTCCATAACAGAATTAGTTACGGATTCGATGACTTTCTTTTCTCTTGGAGCTTCCCATCTGCTAATAAAAACATCAGGGTCAATCGCTCTAATAGCATCTTCAACCTGATTCAGTAAATTTTCCTTATGAGATGGAATAAAGAAAACTTTTTGACCACGAATTATCGGAATTGCATCCCCAAGCTTCAATAAGTTACGGATTATAGCAGTTGTAACTTCTGCTTTATTGAACTGTTCCGATTTAATGTTCAACAAATCATAAAGCTTGGATTTAACGACTTCCGCGTCAGCGTAATCGTCATTCACAATGATACGATTTTCGTTAATGTCATAAACGATTTTGACCATCGGGTCAATATCTTTTTCTTTTATCCATATTGAATCTCCAGAACCAGCATCACGGATTGCATTATCCTGTACTTCTTCTCTGTTGATTTGGAAGTATATAAAATTCTTATCGGATGATACGAAAGTCAAACTAGTGTTTGACTTGTTTTCACGAAAGAACTGCTGAATCGCCCTACGGAAATCAGTTCTGCTTGACAAATCTGGAAGTTCTTTTTCGTTAAGCTGATTGGAAGTCATTGCTGACTTGACATCGGTTCTATTCAAGGTGGTTTTCTTGAAATCGAACGAGAAAATACTGCCTACTAATTCGGTACCAGTTGCGGATTTAATCATAGGATTAAATTCCCCTTTCTTGAATTTTAGTTTTCTGACGAACACATCAGTGGCATCCACAATGCCAGACCATCGATTTAATCTAGGTTTCGCTCTTGCGGTCAGATGCAAAGGGAACCCGAATTATCAAATCCGAGTTCCCTAGACGTTTACGGATTCAGTTATGCTTAAAAGCTTAATTTTACTTTCTTGTATCTACTAGTTTCCTGTCCATCATCATCGGTATAAAATTCTTGAACAAAGATTTCACAATCGTTTTCAAGAATTTTATTAACTTCATCGGTTCTTGGTAGACACATTTGTTTTGGTAAATCGCAGTATATCAAATCTTCATACGATTTATAATTACTATCAAATGGGAATACTGTTACAAGCCATAGCTTTGCAAGAATCGAACGAGTTTCAGCAACAGTTACTTGTAAATCCGAAGCCAAATTTGCAAGAATGATTGACATTTCTGTTTTGTCAATATCACGATGACTCCAGAATAATTCTGCGAGTACAAGTTTAATATACTCACAATTTTCATTTGTGAAGATTCTACTAACTGGAACAAAACGTTTCAGACCGATTAAAATTTGATTTAAAACTGCGTCTTTTTTCATTTCATACCTCCGAAAATAAAATGATTTTGTAAATCCAAGATTTTTATAGTGCGATTCAAGGATACCGCATAATTAGCGGATGCCGGACTCGAACCGACATTTCCGAAAACCGATTTCCGAAATCAGTTTCCAGCGTGCTTTCCTGTACACCAATCCGCATACGGGAGAATCGATTTCCGAAAATCGATTTCCAACTTTTTATCTGGGTTATAATACGGTATTGTATCCCCATATAACTCCGATTGCGTCAACAATCGGTTCTAATTTGTTCATAGTTCTGACATCGTTTTCCTGATAAGCAACTCTGTAAGAATCGACTATATCTTGTTTTCTGTCAAATCCAAGTTTCTTTAACAAACGATTCTGTTCTTTTTCAGCAGCTTCTTTGTCTTCAATTATAGCATCCCATTCTTCGTCATCGCCGAAGAAAGCTGCTGGATTACCTAGAACTCTTTTGCAGTCTTGAATTACATCTGTTATTTCACTAATACGATTTATGATTTGGTTTCTCTTCATATTAAACCTCCGATTAGTTATACATTGTTTTAATTTCAATTGTATCGAAAACTTTTCTGAAACGGATAATATCACCAGAATTATAATCGATTTTAAATCTTATATTATTATCATCGAAATAAATACCATTTGTTGTATTTCTAGCTATAAATACGATTTCACCTTTATCTTTCATAATAATATCACCATCCGGAGCAAGTGTTGTTGCAATCATATCAAATATTTTTTGGATTATATCATTTATAATTTCAGTATTTTTGTAAGCATATTCCGATGTTCTATAAGAGTTAAAATGAATTTCATCGAAGTGATTCAAAACTGTGTCGAAAGTGTTGAGTCTGCAATCGCAGACGAGTTTGGCATCTTTGCCTAATTTAATACCATTTACCATAATAAATACCATCCTTTATTTATAAAAATTAATTTTCTGAATCATACCAACGAGGGCAATCATTCAGGCATCCGACCAACGGACACGACCACGATTCAGTGCAGTTTCGCCCTTTCGCAAGAAAAGGATTGGAGAGTCATAAGACCAGTTCCAATCCTTTTCAGACGGAATCAATCAATCAAAGTATCTGTTAGTTTCAATTATTGGATTGTCTAGCACAAATTTTATTGGGTCGATTTTTTTAAGGTGTTCAACCCATTTTTCACGATTTTCAAGTTTTTTACTATTTTTTACAATCGTTATAACCGAATCTAGCCAACTTCCCATTCTATAGTTGCCAACGTGATACCAATCGGAAGTGGTTGTTTTCTTGAAATTCAACGATACAGGAAATTCTGCTCTTCCAATATCTGATTCTTCAACAAAAATGTTAAATGAAACACCATCGCATATAGTGTTTCCAACTCCAAATGTGAAATCGATAGCTTTAACTTTAGTCATAATGTAATCCTTTCTTAATCTTAAAATAAACAAGTTTGTATTATTTGACACATAAAAACGATTAACAGTATATAGCCGAAAAAGCCTTGTGAATCGTTCTTCATCATCTTAACCATCGATTGCATAAGACCACTACAGAAGCAATCGATTTGAAACAAGACTGAATTATAGTATGGATTCTGTTTCATTTAAATCAGTCCTTTCATTTCTAAATAACAACCAAACCAAATCGCCCATACAGGCGTAAGATATATAAACAATCCAACCATCATATTATACAGTTCACGCATAGTGACCTCCGATGTAATAAAATAATTTTTAGGCGTTCATTGGAGTTGCACCAATCGGTCACAGGACTGCCTGTCACGCCACGAATCTACACCCGGATCGAAACCATACGCACGCGATGACATACCATACCAACGTGTCACCTAATATGATGTACAACCATCCGCCCATACGTACGACCATACGAGTATATCGCAAGTCATATATATGTGCGGATTGCGTACGACAATACACCAGTCCAACCATACCATCGTGTCACGAGTGACAGTCAACTATGTTGGATTGGTGTTCCATAAGCAAGGCTGGGCAACGATTCATCAAGTCATTGCCCAGCCCGGATCGATTCATAAGATTATAGCCTCCCATTCTGATTCAAGGACAGTACAACTGTCACCCGATTTAAGAATGGTAAAATTTTTCTTGAACTTGTCTGCGGTATTAGAAGCACTAGAAGCACTAGAAGCACTAGAAGCACTAGAAGCACTAGAAGCACTAGAAGCACTAGAAGCACTAGAAGCACTAGAAGCACTAGAAGCACTAGAAGCACTAGAAGCACTAGAAGCACTAG
>JAEEGL011397634.1_pt1 | contig 17159 bp, 18 predicted proteins | sample 9134231 | NCBI WGS metagenome assembly JAEEGL01 (sample SAMN16246548, study PRJNA631951) | gut metagenome | biome: gut microbiome; feature: rumen; material: fiber-attached | host: Bos | place: Iran: Karaj | collected 2018-10
AGTTAACGAAGAATTGGGCTGCGAGATGGAAGTTGACAGGCTCGGTTTTATTTGCGAGGCATATTTCTATGGAACCATTGGAGATGATCAGGAACGCTTGAGCTATGAACCGGCATTCTATTTTTATATGAAAGTTCCTGATGATTTCGACTTGCAAGGCAATACATTCTTGGAAGCCGGTACACCTGAGTATCTTGAATGGGTTCCGCTTGACACAGACACGGTAATATACCCGGAGTTCTTCAAAACAGAGCTTAAGCATCCAGTCAGAGAAACAAGGCATATTGTGGCTGACGAAAGATAAATCCAGCCTAACAAAAAAGCAATTATGATAGATGTAATCAAGTATAGTCACAACATATTTCAGACATTTCATTCGAGGCGATGACATGAAAATGGATTGGATGGATGGATTCAAGATTTCCGTTAAAATCGGCAATAAGGAAGTGGCCGTCTCTGCGAACAGGGAAGGTCTGCTTTCCCTCGCATCTCAGCTTCAGAAATTGGCATCAGGTGTTCCCGGAGACCATATCCACTATGACGAGTATAATTCTCTTGAGGAGGGGTCGACGGAGCTGATTATTGAAAGGATGGAATAGTGCTCTCGTTTGAAGGAGATGACGGATTGAACGAATCTGAACTCTACAAAGAACTTGGAGACCTGACGAAAGACCGGAGTCAGTGGAAAGAGCGCATTCCGTACGTTTCATCGCTCCTTGCCCATGAATCTGTAAAGATAAAGGCAAAGGCGCTCTGGCTTCTCGGCGAGATGGGCTTCGCATATCCTCAGAGCGTGAAACAAGCGGTTCCGGCAATCGCTGCCTTTTGTGACAGTACGCTGCCGATTCTGCGGGAAAGGGCGATAAATTCTCTAGGCAGAATCGGCCGCAGCAGCTACCCCTTGATTGAATCGTACTGGGCAGGCCTCTTCCGTTTTGCCTCGGATCCGGAAGCAAAGGTCAGGCTGAGCTTTATCTGGGCATCCGAAAACATCGCCACAAACATGCCCGATATTTATAAGAATCACTTGTCAGTATTTGAGGAACTTCTGCACGATGCGGATGATAAAGTAAGAATGGAAGCGCCGGAACTCTTCCGTGTTCTCGGCAGACGCAGGCCGGAATTTGTTCGGCCTTTTGCAGATCTGCTTCAAAAAATATCAGAGTCCGATGAAAACCCGGTCGTAAGAATCCATTGTAAGGGTGCAATCAGAGCATCTATGTTGTGATATATAAGCCTGTATACAGGGAGGATCCTCAGCTTGCTTGAGCGAATGGAAAATTTCTTTTCTGCCCGTCTGAATGAATATGACGAGCATATGCTGAATGGAATTGAAAGTGCGAAAGAGTTCTATTCATATACAGCTTCGCTACTTCCAATGGAATATGAAGCAGAGCTGCTCGATTTAGGCTGCGGTACAGGACTGGAACTCGAGTTTTACTACCGCCGGAACGGAAAAGCGGCTATCGTCGGAATCGATTTGTCAGCAGATATGCTCTCCGTATTGAAGCGTAAATTTGAGAACCAGAGAATCAACCTGATCTGCGCCTCTTATTTTGATGTTCCGCTGGAAGCTGATCGCTTCAGTGCCGCCGTGTCTGTGGAATCGCTCCATCACTTTTCCGCTGAGCAAAAACTGCCCCTCTATAAAAGGCTGCTTACTTCCCTGTCTTCTGACGGCTATTTTGTTCTGACAGATTATTTTGCAGAGTCAGATGAAATGGAGAACTTCTGCTTTTCTGAACTGGCGAGGATCAAAGGTGAACAGGGACTTGAAAATGATTCGTTTTATCACTTTGATACCCCGCTGACTCCGGAGCACGAAATAGAAGTTCTTATTAAGGCAGGCTTTTCAAAAGTACAGATCATGCAGAATTGGAAAGCTACATACACACTGCTGGCAAGCCGATAACTGTCGATTTGTCGAGAACTTTTGTCAAACAGACGCCATGATATGAAAGGCAGCAATATCAAATTTATTACGACCTCATTCTGTTGAAAATACTGCCGGACTATTTCTTTTTTCCGCCGGTTGATGTATACTTATTAATCGAAGTTAAATAACCATTTTATAAATAAGGAGCGAACAATGAACATTTCCCCTCTTCAGAAAGCAAGATATGCTTATGTACCGAAACTTCCCGGGATGCTTCGCGGCGGAATCAGTCAGATTGCCGTGAAAGAAGGTGCTGAAACACAGAGTGCAGCCGATCAGGAAAAAATCAAAGCTCTTTTCCCGAATACTTACGGAAAAAAGGAGATCATTTTTGAGAAAGGTGCAAACACTTCTCCGGCAAAGAAGCAGGTCGTCGGTGTGATTCTTTCCGGTGGACAGGCTCCCGGAGGACACAATGTTGTATGTGGTCTTTATGATGCTCTGAAAGCCACAAATCCCGAGAATGTTCTGCTCGGATTCAAGAATGGTCCGAGTGGCCTGATTGAAGATGATCATCTGGTGTTTACGGATGAATATATCGACCAGTTCCGGAACACAGGCGGATTCGATATCATCGGCTCCGGACGCACCAAATTGGAAACGGAAGCTCAGTTTTCTGTTGCAGCCGAAGTATGCAAAAAGCATGGTATCACTGCTATCGTGATCATTGGCGGTGACGATTCCAATACGAATGCCGCTGTTCTTGCCGAATATTTTGCAGCTCATGATACCGGCGTACAGGTCATCGGATGCCCCAAAACGATCGACGGTGACCTGAAGAACGAAGACATAGAGTGCTCTTTCGGCTTCGACACTGCTACCAAGACATACAGTGAACTGATCGGTAACATTGAGCGTGACGCCAACTCTGCAAAGAAATACTGGCATTTCATCAAAGTGATGGGACGTTCTGCCTCCCACGTAGCACTAGAATGTGCCCTTCAGACGCAGCCCAACATCTGCCTTGTCTCCGAAGAGGTCGCGGCGAAAAAGATGTCTCTTTCCCAGATTGCCGATCAGATTGCCGATTCCGTGGAGAAACGAGCGGCAAAGGGTATGAATTTCGGTGTGGCAATCATTCCTGAAGGCGTTGTGGAATTTGTTCCCGAATTTTCCGTGCTGATCGGTGAGATCAACGAACTTCTCGCCGGTGGAAAAGCGGATGCTTTCAACGCTCTACCCTCCTGGGATGAAAAGTATGCCTTTATCGAAAATGGACTTACCAAAGCTTCGATGGACGTATTTGCTATTCTTCCGCAGAGTATCCAGCAGCAGCTGTTTCTGGACCGTGATCCTCACGGAAATGTGCAGGTCTCCCTTATCGAATCAGAAAAGCTCTTTTCCGCACTTGTGAAAGACAAACTCGCAGAGCGTAAAAAAGCCGGTTCCTACAAAGGAAAATTCAGCCCCCTGCATCACTTCTTCGGATATGAAGGAAGAGATGCTTTCCCGTCGAACTTTGATGCGGATTATTGCTACTCTCTCGGATATAACGCCTTTATGCTGATTCAGTACGGCTATAACGGATATCTTTCCAAAGTAGCAAATCTTTCCCGTCCAGCGGAGGAGTGGGTCGCCGGAGGAATGCCCATTACAAAGATGATGAACATGGAAAGAAGAAATGGAGAAGACAAGCCCGTTATCAAAAAGGCCCTTGTCGAACTGGATGGCAAACCTTTCAAGTACTTTGAGGCCAATCGTGAGACCTGGGCTTCGGATACCTGCTATATCTATCCCGGCGCTATTCAGTATTACGGTCCTGCTGAAGTCTGCGATATCACGACCAGGACCCTTGCTCTTGAAAAAGGCTGAAATCTCTGCTCTCTCCACTTTTCTTTTCTATCTGAAAAAGAAAATATTTCTTGATTTTTCTATCTGTTTGTGATAATCTCATAAAGCTTGTATGAAAAATCAGAAAGGACTGTTCCAATGCAGACATTATCCGTTATTATCACGATCCTTCAGCTGCTGTCCGGTGTTGCCGTCACAGCGATCGTGCTTATGCAGAGCGGCAAGAGTGCCGGTCTTTCCGGTGTTGTTTCCGGTGGTGCGGACACCTTCCTTTCCAAAGGTAAGGCCAAAACCTGGGATGCAAAGCTTGCAAAAGCCACAAAGTGGTTTGCCCTTGCTTTCGTCGTTCTGACACTTGTACTGCACTTTGTGTGAATTTCTGCTTTATATGAAAAACGCGGACCCTGTGGGTCCGCGTTTTTTTCTATTCTTATTTCCATTCTTTCCAAATTTCCGGACAGTATCCTACCGTGGCCACTTTTCCGTTTCGAACAATAGGCAATGCGATCCAGCTTTGATTCTCAAAGAGTTTCTCAAATCTGGCGTCATCGCCGGCAAGATACCGAAGCATCAAGGCTTCTTCCGACTTCGGGTCGATCAGATTGTCCAGTCCTACCGCGTTTTTTACCGATTGCAGTTCACCCTTGCTGATGCCGTAACGTTTCATATCAATATACTGCACGCGGATGTTCCGTTCCTTAAAATACCGTTCCGCCTTTTTGGAGTCAAATGACTTGGACGAACCAAATATCTGAATGTTCAAAACTCAGACCTCCGTGATAACAGGAAGAATCATCGGAGTACGCTTGGTAGTCTTGAACAAATATCCTGATACCGCACTCTTTACTTTTCCTTTGATCGCATTCCAGTCCGTAATCCCCTGCTCATCGCAGGCCGCTACCGTATCTATTGTAACCTGCTTGAGATCCGTCATGATATCTTCAGCTTCTTTCACATAGATGAAACCGCGGGTAACGAATTCCGGATCAGCCAGAAGTTTGTGATCATATGAAGAGAGCGGCAGAATGACGACGATCATTCCATCTTCTGCAAGACGATGGCGGTCACGAAGAACAACACTTCCTATTTCTCCCTGCCCGCTGCTGTCGACAAGGACAGCCCCGGCCTGAACGCTATCACATTTCTGAATGTTCTTTTTGGTCAGTTCCAGAACATCACCGTTTTCCGCAACAAGAATATTCTTCGGATTCAGTCCCATCAATCTGGCGATCTCCGCGTGTTTGACCAGCATTCGGTATTCCCCGTGAACCGGTATAAAGAAACGAGGTTTCGTCAGCCCGATCATCATCTTTTCTTCTTCCTGACAGGCATGCCCGGATACATGAAGCTCCGTATTCCTGTCATAGATCACCTCAACGCCTTTGTGGAAGAGTTCGTCGATGACACGGCTGATCATAGTCTCATTCCCGGGAATGGCGGACGCGGAAATGATGACCCGGTCACCAGAATCCACCTGGATCTGCTTATGCTCCGAAAAAGCCATCCTGTACAGAGCACTCATAGCCTCCCCCTGGCTTCCGGTCGAAATGATCACAGACTGGCTTTTCGGAAGTTTATTCAGTTTGTCGATATCCATCAGAACGTTTTCCGGAATATCCATATATCCCAGCACAGAAGCCACACGAAGAATGTTCTCCATGCTCCGTCCGGTAATTCCGACTTTTCTTTTATAGCGGGCAGCAACATTGATAATCTGCTGCAGCCTGTGCACATTTGATGCGAAAGTCGTAATTATAATCCGTTTGTCGCATCCCATGAACAGCTTGTCAAAAGAGACACCGACTTTTCGTTCCGAATCTGAGTGTCCGGTTTTTTCCACATTTGTAGAATCGCTCAGGAGAGCAAGAACACCCTCTTTCCCCAATTCTCCGAAACGTACCAGATCGATCATCTCTCCGGCAATCGGAGTAACGTCGATTTTAAAATCGCCTGTATGGATCACAGTGCCAAGCGGGGTCTTTATTGCAAGAGCTACAGCATCCGGAATGCTGTGGTTCACATGGATAAACTCGATCGTAAACATGCCGAGTTTAAAGACAGAACCGGCTTTTTTGGTAAATATCTGTGAATTGTATAAAAGTTCGTTTTCCTCCAGTTTCAGTTCAATCATTGCCGCAGTGAGCGGTGTGGTATAGATTGGAACATCCAGTTCCTTCAATACATAGGGAACAGCTCCGATATGGTCTTCGTGTCCGTGGGTGATGATCATTCCCCGTATCCTGTTCCTGTTTGACTTCAGATAGGTGATATCGGGAAGTACAACATCAATTCCGTACATGTCTTCGTCCGGGAAGCCCATGCCGCAGTCAACGATGATCATGTCACCGCCGAACTCGTAAACTGTCATATTCTTTCCGATTTCGCCAAGTCCCCCCAAGGGTATAATTCTTAATTTCGGGTTCATTCAGTTCTCCGTTTCTGATTCTCCTTCACATTTCCGTTCTTCCTTCTATTGCTCTGTTCAAAGTTGCATCATCTGCAAATTCCAAATTTGAACCGACCGGTATGCCGTATGCCAGTCTGGAAACTTTAATGTTGAAAGGCTTGATCAATTTTGAAATATACATTGCAGTTGCCTCACCTTCCGTGTCGGGATTGGTGGCCATAATCACCTCCGACACATCATTTTCGGCAACACGCAGTAATAAATCTTTGATTTTGATGTCATCCGGGCCGATATGATTCATCGGTGAGAGAACACCATGCAGGACGTGATAGGTACCATTGTACTCCTTGCCCCGTTCAATACTCAGAACATCTTTCGGGTCGGAAACAACACAGATCGTACTGTGATCCCGCATCGAACTTCTGCAGATGCTGCATACATCATTTTCCGTCAGGTTATGACAGATCCTGCAGGTATGTACGTTGTTCTTTGCTTCAAGAATAGCGTCTGCAAATGAAACTGCATCTTCCGAGGGAAGCGAAAGAACATAAAAAGCCAGTCTCTGTGCGCTCTTTTTCCCAATTCCGGGAAGCATAGCAAATTTATCGATCAGATTTTCCAGAGAAGCAGGAAAAGAAGACATTCTGTACCTCTTGCGTTTTTTCTTAATTTTTCTTATTATACTACAAAAAAGTTTGTGATTGCAACACTCTTGACTACACCATGCTCTTCGCGATACAATACAGAAAAGAAAAGAAAGCTGCTGGTTACCAATATGCTGTTCAAAAAAAAGAAAACTCCGGATCTTGAATTAAAAACCGGTGAAACAGAGCAATCTGATCTGCAATTCATCTCTTCCGAGGCTTTCCGGGCGCTCTCTGAGATGGCCAGACTGTATTCCTCGATCCGGAATACTGAAATCAAGACGAAGATAAATGAGATCATGCGCATCACCGATAAAATTGCCCAGGATGCCAAGGCTGATCCGGCGGACATTCCGCAGATCAAGCGGTTTTTCAATTATTATCTTCCTACGACTATCAAACTTCTCAATGCTTATGACCGTATGAGTGCGCAGGAGATCGAGGGTGAAAACATAAGCAAGAGTCTCACCAGCATTGAAGACATGCTGGACACCGCGATTGATGCTTACCGCAAGAGGCTCGATTCTCTTTTTGCTAATCAGGCTCTTGACATTGAGACAGATATAGAGGTCATGAATACAATGATGGAACGGGAAGGCCTCAGCAACTCCACCCTGCAGTTTTAAGCATTCCGTCCGGATCAAATATGAAAGGAGCAATCCAACATGTCTGCTATTCCCACTCTCACACTTGACAGCGGCGCTGCTGCCGCCGAGGTACAAAAAGAAGACCTCGTAACCGAACTGACAGAAGAGAAAGAAGAGCCTGTCAGAAAAGAGGTGGACCTGTCTGCCCTGACACCCGAAGAAGAGGCCGCTGTTCGAGAATTCGTAACAAAGATCGATGTCCTTAACTCTGAACAGGTCCTTAACTACGGCAGTGCCGCACAGAAGAATATCGCTGAGTTCTCCGGTGCCACGCTCGAATCGGTCCGTACGAAAGACCTCGGTGAAATCGGTGATGTTCTCTCTGATCTCGTTGTTGAACTCAAAGGTCTGAATTTTGGAGAGGAAGAGAAAAAAGGGTTCAAAGGCATCTTCAAAAAAGCGAAACAGGATATCGCCTCTCTCAAAGCTCAATATGACAAGGCTGAAGTAAATGTCGACAAAATCGTAGCGAGTCTTGAAAACCATGAGGTCATTCTTCTCAAAGATATAAAGATGCTCGACAAAATGTATGAAAAGAACGAAGAATACCTCAAAGAGCTCACTATGTACATTCTTGCTGGCAAACTCAAAATCCAGCAACTGCGTGATGTCGATCTTCCGGAAATGCAGAAGAAAGCCCGAGAATCCGGGCTTACGGAAGATGCACAGGCTGCTAACGATTTTGCCAACATGATCGGCCGATTCGAAAAGAAGATCCATGACCTGGAGCTTACGCGCACGATTTCCCTGCAGATGTCTCCACAGATCCGGCTGATGCAGAACAATGACACTCTTATGTCTGAGAAAATCCATTCCTCTATTGTCAACACCATTCCCCTCTGGAAGAGCCAGATGGTGCTTGCACTGTCCATGCATCATTCCGAACAGGCTATGAAGGCCCAGAGCGAGGTAACCGAAGTGACAAATCAGCTGCTGACCCAAAATGCCGAGAAACTGCATACCGGCAGTGTTGCGATTGCAAAAGAAGCAGAGCGCGGGATCGTAGATATGGAAACCCTGAAAAAAACGAATCAGGAGCTCATATCTGCGCTTGATGAAGTCCGTCAGATTCAGGATGACGGTAGGGCACGCCGTGCAAAAGCTGAAGACGAACTGTCCAAGATTGAGGATGAACTGAAGCAAAAACTGCTCGAGATCAAAGGATGATCCTATCATGTCAATTGAAAAGGGACGCGCATACTTTCGTGAATTAGGTATCGAGGACCGTGTGATCGAGTTCGAGGTTTCCTCGGCAACGGTCGACCTTGCCGCGAAGGCTCTTGGAGTGGATGGTTCGCGGATCGCTAAAACACTTTCGTTTAAAACATCCGAAACCTGTCTTCTCATTCTTGCAGCCGGAGACGCACGCATCGACAATCATAAATACAAGGAATATTTCCATACCAAGGCAAAAATGCTCACCGCTGATGAAGTACTTGAAAAAATCGGCCATCCTGTCGGAGGAGTATGTCCGTTTGGAATCGACACCTCTATTCCTGTATATCTGGATGTCAGCCTTCAGCGTTTTCAGACTGTTTTCCCTGCAGTAGGGAGCGGAAACAGTGCCATTGAACTTACTCTGGATGAACTCTACCGCTATTCAAATGCCCGTGCATGGATCGATGTTTGCTCAATCCCAGAATAAATCCGAATTCATTAAGCAAAAAAGCTTCCGGATATCCGGAAGCTTTTTTGCTCTTTTCTTTCAGCAGATAACACGGCAGAAACTCTTTTTACCCTTTCGGACAAGGACTCCTTTTGCAACAGTCTCTATGGAAAGTGTATAATCGATGTTTGTGATTTTTTCATTTTCAATCGACACACCGCCCTGCTGGACATTTCTTCTTGCGTCGGACTTTGATGAACAGAGATCCGCTTTAACAAGCAGAGTCAGTACATCAATCGATCCGTCAGTGAAGTCGTCCTTTGTCAGCTGCACAGTGGGAAGCTCGTTTCCGCTTCCCTGTCCCATAAACAACTGTCTGGCCGAAGCTTCCGCTTTTCCAGCCTCTTCTTCACCATGGACAAGTGCTGTGAGTTCATATGCAAGAATCTCTTTTGCCCGGTTGAGCTGACTTCCTTCCCATTTTTCCATCTCATGAATCTGTTCCATCGGGAGGAAGGTAAGCATGCGTATACATTTAAGCACATCATCATCCGCGACGTTGCGCCAGTATTGATAAAAATCATATGGACTTGTCTTGTTAGCGTCGAGCCATACTGCATTCCCAGCAGTTTTCCCCATCTTCTTTCCCTGTGAATCGGTCAGAAGAGTGATTGTCATAGCATGAGCATCTTTACCGAGCTTTCTCCGGATCAGTTCAGTTCCGCCAAGCATGTTGCTCCATTGATCATCACCGCCGAATTGCATATTGCAATCATAATGCTGGAAAAGATAGTAAAAATCATAACTCTGCATAATCATATAGTTAAACTCGAGGAAGCTCAACCCTTTCTCCATGCGCTGCCTGTAGCACTCAGCACGCAACATGTTATTCACGGAGAAGCAGGCTCCGACTTCCCGGAGAAGATCGACATAGTTCAGTGAAAGGAGCCAGTCTGCATTATTGATCATCATGGCTTTCCCGTCAGAAAAGTCGATAAAGCGTTCCATCTGACGCTTAAAGCAGGATGCATTATACTCGATATCCTCTTTCGTGAGCATTTTGCGCATATCTGTTCTGCCGGATGGATCGCCGATCATGGTAGTGCCCCCGCCAATAAGGGCGATCGGCCGGTTTCCAGCCATCTGCAGGCGCTTCATCAAGGTCAATGCCATAAAGTGCCCTGCGGTCAGGCTGTCAGCTGTGCAGTCAAACCCGATATAAAAAGTTGCTTTTCCGTTATTGATCAGGTCACGGATCTTTTCTTCGTTTGTCACCTGTGCAATCAACCCTCTGGCGACAAGTTCTTCATAAATCTGCATGTTGTCCTCCTGTATTGAAACCGTATCCATGTAATATCAAGATACAGTATTCTTGTATTTTTCTGCAGCTGCCAGCTGTTCCCCGGCGCTTTTTTTCGTGATATCAGTAATATTGTCTCCTCCATACAGTCTGGCGAGTTCAAGAATCCGTCCTTCCGTATCTAGTTCCTGTACGTTCGTATAAGTCCGCCCGGAATCCGCCACCTTTTCAATCCTGTATTGCGCATCGGCCATAGCTGCAATCTGAGGGAGATGCGTCACGCACATAACCTGTCTTTGAACTGCCACATTATAAAGCTTCTCAGCGACACGCTGTCCGGCTATTCCTGAAACTCCCGCGTCGATTTCGTCAAAAATCTGTGTCGGTACCGGGTCTTTTTCTGAAAAAACATTTTTCAGTGCCAGCATGATCCGACTCAACTCGCCTCCCGAAGCGATCCGGCTGATTTTTCCCGGGTCTTCTCCTGCATTGGCTGACATCAGGAACCGTACTTTATCCATTCCATCCACACTGAATCCCTCTGCAGAACCGATCGGTTCAAAGCCTACGACGAACTGTACTCCGGGCATACTCAGCTCACGAAGTTCTTTTTCGATACGTTCCTCCAGGATATGGGCGGTTGCAACGCGTTTCTCATGGAGCAAATCAGCAGCCAATAAGCATTTTTCCGAAAGCTTACTCTTCTCATAACTGTATTTTTCCAGTAATGAATCAGAATACCGGATCTCCTCCAGTTTTCGTTCGCTCTCTTCCAAAAAGATCTGCAGTTCTTCCTCGTCCCTATTGTATTTCCGAAAAAGGCGACTGAGTTTTGCAATTCTGTTTTCCAGCGAATCATATTCCTCTTCGGAAAAATCCAGCGAATCAAGAGTATCCGACAGCGTTTCCGCAACATCAGATACTGTGAACGCCGCATCCTGGATCTTTTTCAAACAATCAGACAGATCCGGACAGATCGATGCCGCTTTTCCGATAAAATAAGAAGCATTCTCAAGCAGAGTAAGAACGGTTGAATCCGAATCTCCATCCAGCATTTCCCGGGCCGTATTGATGTTCTCCGTCAGTTTTTCAGCATTCCTCAGCAGATCTCTTCTGGAGACAATGGCATCATACTCTCCGGGTACAATCTCCGCATCACGAAGTTCGTTAATAACAGCATTGAGTGAATCGGAAAGTCGGCTTTTTTCAAGTTCACTCATCTGCAGGGCATGTATTTTTTTTTCGATTTCTTCGAATTGTCCATATAATGAAGCAAACTCTTTCAGCTCTTTCCCATAATCCCCGAACAGATCCAGATATCGAAGATGAGAGCGTTCATCCAAAAGAAGTCGTCCGTCGTTCTGCCCGTGGATATCGATCAGGAGATTAGATAGCTCCCGCAGCTGGGAAAGCGTCGCAGGCGCGCCGTTTATCCGACACGTGTTTTTCCCTTCCGGTGTCAATTTGCGGCTAAGGATCAGTTCCCCATCCTCTATATCAAAATCGTTTTCATCCAGCCATTTCTTCACTTCACACGTGCAGTCGAAAACCGCGGATACTCTTGCATAATCCGCATTTTTCCGGATGATTTCTCTGTAGACCTTCGATCCAAGCACCGCTCCGATCGAATCAATAATGATTGATTTTCCTGCTCCAGTTTCACCTGTCAGCACGTTTAGGCCGTTCGAAAACTCGATGTCGGCCTTTTCTACAACTGCTATGTTTTCAATGTGTAAAGACTGTAACATAGATCTCCATATAATGATCAGATGATCGCATCAATCTTCTTCCGCAGGTTTTCCGCAGATTCCGTATCCTTAAACAGCATGAAGGCAGTGTCATCCCCTGCCAGTGTTCCGACCAGATGTTCCACATTCATATTATCAAATGCGGAACAGGCCGCGGACGCTAGTCCCGGAAGGGTTTTGATTACGAGGATATTCTGTGCCACATCATAAGAAACGACACATTCACGGAATATCTTCAGAAGCCGTACAAGAGAGACGGAGTCATCGTTCTTTTCCGGTACCGTATACACATATCTGTTGTTATCATTCAGTGCTTTGGTGAGGTGCAGATTCTTAATATCCCTGGAAAGAGTAGCTTGTGTCGTTCGGATTCCGATTTCCTGTAATGCTTCCAGAAGTTGATTCTGCGTCTCTATCTCACGTTCGGAAATGATCCTGATAATAGCATCCTGTCTTCCGGATTTCATGATTTCTCTCCATTCTTAAGATAGTTTATTGGAGATGTTTTCGTAATAGGAATAACGGTCCCGCTCCAGAATAGAAAAATGACAGGAGGACCGTGAAATAATAATACTGTCTCCATTCATAAGTTCAAGAGACTCACCACCGTCTACAGACAGATACGCTCTTCTTCCATGAAGACGCTCCGCCTGTATCTTTACCTGATTATCTGAACTGAAAACATAGCTTCGCGCAGAGAGCGAATGCGCACAGATCGGTGTTATAATGAAGTTTTCTGCTGATGGTTCTACGATCGGACCTCCTGCAGACATGGAATATCCGGTCGATCCCGTCGGAGTGGAAACAATGATTCCATCTCCGAAATAGGATTTGATCATGACATCGTTGATGAAGACATCCGTCTGGATACAGTCGATATATCCATGCAGGACGGCATCATTGAGTGCATAATCCACATAAATGCATGCGTCCTCGCGAAAAACCTTTATATCCAGAAGCATGCGATTGCAGCTGGCCAAAGCACCGGACGCGGCATCCATCAAAAGGCTTTCACAGTCCCGGTCACTGGGATCTGTTGTGCAGAGGAATCCCTTTGTTCCAAGATTGATTCCGAAAATCGGAGTCTGTCCAGAAACAATTTTCCGTGCAACAGAAAGGATCGTACCATCTCCGCCTATCACAACTGCCAGTGACGGATCACCGATTTCTTCAATCCGTGAGTAGCTGAGATCATCCGGAAGGATCTCGTCATCTATTTCGGCGAAGACAGGGCAAATCTTTGTTGCGTATCCTCCATTTGCCAGATCGCGGACAACCCGCCGGGTATATACAAGGTCGATATCTCTGTACGGATTCGGACAAACAGCTATCATATCAATCCCCCTGTTCAAAACTCCGATGCGATTCCTCCACTACCTGTACGATATCGAATGCCGCATTCTCTTCCTCTCGATTCGTCATATGACATATGTATTCGATATTCCCTTCCGGTCCGCGGATCGGTGAATACCCCAGGCCTGAAGGATACAGACCTACTGTAGGCGCAAAATCCAGTATATCACGTATCACAGCTACGTGTACATCTTTGCTGCGAACGACTCCCTTCTTCCCCACATTTTCCCGTCCGGCTTCAAACTGAGGCTTGATCAGACAGATCAGGTCTGCCCCTTTCTTCATCAGAGACGTCATCGCGGGAAACAGGAGCCGAAGTGAGATGAATGAAGCATCCATTACAACCAGCTCGATTGGATCAGGAATCTGCTCTCGTGTCAGATAACGTGCATTTGTTCGTTCAAGATTGATCACTCGCGGATCATTCCGCAATTTCCATGCAAGCTGTCCATATCCCACGTCCACGGCATAAACCCTGGCAGCGCCATTCTGAATCAGAACATCCGTGAACCCTCCTGTCGAAGCACCGCAGTCCAGACATATCCGGTCCAGTGCACTGACAGAAAAAACTCGCAGAGCCTTCTCCAGTTTCAAACCTCCGCGGCTTACATATGGGAGTACTGTACCACGAACTTCGACCGTGCAGTTTTCCGGTACAGTATGACCCGGTTTGTCCGATTTCTGTCCGTTCACATACACGATTCCTTCCATGATCATTGCTTTCGCCTTCTCTCTGCTTTCTGCGAAAGCGTGATCCAAAAGGTATTGGTCAAGTCTGATTTTTGCCATGTTCCTCCGCCATCATTTTCCGCACATCCTCCACGATTGAGTCGGTGTCCAGACGATAGGACTTTTTCAGATCCGAAAGGCTGCCATGCGGAATAATGCCGTTTCCAAGATCATGCAGAGAAATCGATTGCAAGGCAACATTCTCCATCTCTGCCTCTGCAAGGATACGGCAGCCTATACTACCCTCTCTGCATACATCCTCAGCGACAAGAAGCCTCCCTGTCTTTTTCAGAGAACGCATTGTCTCAGAAAACGTATTCGGCTTCAGGATTCCAAGCTTTATCACTTCAGGATCGATACCGCATTTCTGGAGCTTTTCAGAAGCAAGAAGAAGTTCGTTGATCTCCGATCCGTATCCAACAAGAGTTATGTCCTTTCCCGGAACGAGGATCCGTTCTTCATCAAGACAGCTGTCCCTGTAGATGCCTTCCTTCTCCTTTGAAAACCGAATGGCCACCGGTCCGGTCTCCTGAAAAACCGCAGTCCGGAGCATTTCATGCAGTTCCAGATAGGAAGAGCAGGAATAAATCTTCAATCCAGGTATAATACTGAGATAAGCAAGATCAAAAACACCGTGGTGTGTAACTCCATCCTGTCCAACAAGGCCGGCACGGTCTACGCAGAAAACAACATGCAGGCCCAGCAGAGAAACATCGTGGATGAGCATGTCAAAACTGCGCTGAAGGAAACTGGAATAAACGGCAAATACCGGAATGATTCCCTGCTTGGCCAGTGCTGCTGCGAACGTCGCAGCATGTCCTTCTGCGATCCCCACATCAAAAAAACGTTTCGGAAACTGTTTTTTGAAACGTTCCAATCCTGTTCCGAGCGACATGGCTGCTGTAATCGCGACCACTTCGCTGTTTTCTTCTGCAAGCGAGCACAGCTCTGCCCCAAGCTGTTCAGAGAAAGAAGTGCCTTGACTGATGATTTCTCCTGTTTCCGCATGAAACGGCCCCACTCCGTGGAATACATCCGGATCGCGTTCCGCCGGTCCGTAACCTTTTCCTTTCACCGTCATGACATGAACCACAGTCGGTCTGTTCATGTCTTTTGCTTTGTTCAGCACCTCTTCCAGTTCCCGGAGATCATGACCATCCACGGGGCCAAGATACTCGAATCCCATATCAATAAATAGATTTCGGGGAAGAATCGCAGATTTGATTCTTTCCTTTACCGTATGCACGGTGTTATAGAATTCCCGGTACTGAATAATGTTGTTTCTTACTGCCCTTTTGAAAGAAAGATATGCCGGTTTTGTCCGCATATGCTGCAGGATATTGGCTATTCCTCCGACATTCGGATCGATCGACATATTGTTATCATTGATCACAATGACGAGCGGCTCTCCGCATAAGGCAGCGTTGGTAAGTCCCTCGTAAGCCAGTCCGCCAGTAAGAGAACCGTCACCGATCACGGCAACCACATTATAGTCTTTTTTCCGTATCGTACGGGCTTTTGCCATACCGAGTGCGACAGAAACGGAAGTAGATGCGTGTCCGGAAATAAAGGCATCTGATGCACTTTCCTCCGGATTCGGGAACCCGGAAATACCGCCTGTCTGGCGTAAAGTGTAAAATCGGTCATACCGGCCGGTCAGAAGCTTGTGCGTATAGGACTGATGTCCAACATCAAAGACAATGCGGTCCCTTTCTGAATCATAAACCCGGTGCAGCGCAACAGATAACTCTACTGCGCCAAGATTGGACGCAAGATGCCCTCCGTTTCGTGATACTGTTTCGATAAGTACAGACCGAATCTCAGTGCAAAGGGTTTCCATTTCTGTGAATGAAAGTTTACGGATATCTTCACTTGTACGTATATTTTCTAAAACACTCAAAATCGTATTCCTGTCATTCAGTTAATTCTGCTGACCATTGTATCAGTCAGTGCAAAGAGGAACGACAGATCCGAAAAAACATCTCGAATCGCGTTTCTGGCTTCCTGCAGAAGGAAAGACACCATATTACTGCACTGCCTTTCACCATACAGTGACATGTAATTGATCTTGTTTCCTTTCCTGTCGGAACCGACCGGTTTTCCGAGGACCGCTTCATTTCCGGTTACATCCAGAATATCATCGCGGATCTGAAAAGCTTTTCCAAAGGCCAGCCCGAATCGGGTCGCAGCATCCAGCTGCGAAGAAGTCCCTTCTGCACAGAGAACGCCCATCCTGCAGGCTGCCGCAAGGAGTGCCCCTGTTTTCAAAGCATTGACTGTATCAATATATTTCCCGTCCAGGGAATCCGTTTCATTTGTATCAAGATACTGGCCTCCGCACATCCCGTTCAGACCCGCGGCTTCAGCAAGTGTTTGAAGGCAGGCAAGCCTGACAGATTCCTTCAATCCGGAGGCTGCGATCTGATAAAAAGCTTCTGCCTGAAGCGCATCCCCCGCTAAAATGGCATTGCATTCTCCGAATACAATATGATTTGTCGGTTTCCCTCTGCGAAGGGAATCATCATCCATTGCAGGGAGATCGTCATGGATCAGACTGTATGTATGCAGCATCTCTATCGCTGCGGCTACCGGAAGAGCTTTTTCGGGATCTCCGCCCGAAATTCTGCAGAATTCCAGCACAAGAATAGGGCGCAACCTTTTTCCTCCGGCGGTGAGACTGTATTGCATCCCTTCGAGAAGGCCTTTGGTACGTGGATCCCTGCAGTCAATAGCTTTTTGCAGAAACCGCTCAATCCGGTCCCGGTACTCTTCATTCATCTTCTGTATCATCTCCGGTATAAGCAACGGGTTCAGGAGCCTCTGCATAAGAATTCTTCAGAATCTCCACCTTCTGTTCCGCCTTATCCAGGATTTCTCTGCAGCGGTTAAGCAAGTCTATTCCTTCTTCATACAATGCAAGAGAAGCCGAAAGATCTGCCTGTTTTCTTCCCAAAAGATCCAGGATCTCTTCAATCCTTCTAAGTCCGCCCTCAAAACT
>JAEEGL015785077.1_pt1 | contig 17159 bp, 14 predicted proteins | sample 9134231 | NCBI WGS metagenome assembly JAEEGL01 (sample SAMN16246548, study PRJNA631951) | gut metagenome | biome: gut microbiome; feature: rumen; material: fiber-attached | host: Bos | place: Iran: Karaj | collected 2018-10
AGGTTCCTATCTGGGCGCCCGTGCCGTCATCGAGGCCCTACAGAACCATTTCGCCCCGCTCAGCGGTGAGAAACCTCTGATCGTCTATGCCGGACACAACATGAGTGAGGATTATCTCAGCGAGCTGCTGTCCATCCTTGACAAGAAAGACTATTCCCTGGCAGTCATCTCCAAATCGGGAACGACGACGGAACCCGCCATCGCCTTCCGCATCCTGAAGCAACACATCATCAAGAAATACGGCGAGAAGGAAGCCTCCTCTCGCATCGTGGCCATCACCGACAAGGCAAAGGGTGCTTTGAAACAACTGGCCAACGTGAAGGGTTACAAGACCTATATCGTCCCTGACGATGTGGGAGGCCGTTTCTCCGTGCTCACCCCAGTGGGATTGTTGCCCATCGCCGTCGCCGGCATCGACATCCGCCAACTTGTCGCCGGCGCCATTGCCATCGAGAAGCTATGCAAGAGCAACCCGACGCTGAACGGCAACATTGTCTCGGAATATGCCGTCGCCCGTCACATCCTCTACGGAAAAGGCAAGACCAACGAGATCATGGTCAACTACGAGCCTCGTCTGGTGTACTTCTCCGAGTGGTGGAAACAGCTCTACGGCGAGAGCCACGGCAAGGACCACAAGGGCATCTTCCCCGCCTCGGTCACCTTCAGCACCGACCTGCACTCCATGGGACAGTATATCCAGGACGGCATCCGCAACCTCTTCGAGACAGTGATCTCCGTGGAAGAATCCAACCATGAGTTGCGCATCCCGATGGAGGATGAAGACCTCGACCAACTCAATTACATCGCCGGGAAACGCATCTCCGAGGTGAATCACAAGGCAGAGCTGGGTACCATGCTGGCCCATGAGGACGGCGGCGTCCCCGTGATCCGCATCGTCATCCCCGAGGTGTCGGCTCATGTCATCGGCGAACTGATCTACTTCTTCGAGATGGCTTGCGCCGTCAGCGGCTATATGCTTGAGGTGAACCCCTTCGACCAACCCGGTGTGGAAGCCTACAAGAAGAACATGTTCGCCCTCCTCGGCAAGAAAGGCTTCGAGGCACAAACCGAAGCGCTCAACAAGAGACTAATGATGTAAAGCGGTGCATCCCGAAAGGATGCTAAATCTGTAGAATGAAGGAATTTATTGAGATCATGGCTCCCGTAGGCTCGTACGAAGCCTTGGCAGCCGCCATACAAGCCGGAGCCGGCAGTGTCTATTTCGGCATCGGCAAGTTGAACATGCGTTCCCGTTCGGCGAAGAACTTCAGCCTGGATGACCTGCGACAGTTGGCGGAGATCTGCAACGACCATGGCGTGAAGAGTTACGTCACGGTGAACACGGTGATCTACGACGAGGAGATGGAAGAGATGCATCAGCTGTTGGATGCCATCAAGGCCAACGGCATTTCCGCCATCATCGCCTCCGACCAGAGCGTCATCCAATATGCCCGACAGATCGGTGTGGAGGTACACATGTCCACGCAATGCAACATCACGAATTTGGAGGCCGTGAAGTATTACGCCCAGTTCGCCGATGTGATGGTGACCGCCCGTGAGTTGAACATCGACCAGGTGAAGCACATCACCGAGGAGATCCAACGGCAGCAGATCCGTGGTCCTCACGGCGACCTGGTGCGCATCGAGGTCTTTTGCCACGGCGCCCTGTGCATGGCCATCTCCGGGAAGTGCAACCTGAGCCAGGACCTGTTCAACTCCTCCTCCAACCGAGGCGCTTGTCTTCAACTCTGCCGTCGCGGCTATGAGGTCCGAGAGCGCGAAGAGGGTTATGAGTTGGCGTTGGACAACGAATACATCATGTCACCCAAAGACCTATGCACCCTCCCCTTCCTGAATCGGGTGCTGGACGCCGGCGTCGAGGTCCTGAAGATCGAAGGCCGTGGCCGTTCGCCGGAATACACCAAGGTCACCGTGAGCGTCTATAGCGAGGCGGTAAAAGCCATCCGGGAAGGCAGCTTCACCCAAGAAAAGATTGATGCTTGGATGGAGCGACTGCGCAGCGTCTACAACCGTGGTTTCTGGGATGGCTATTATTTAGGCCGCCGCACCTTCGAGTGGTCCAAACAATACGGCTCCCAGGCTACCGAGACCAAGTTGTTCATCGGCACCGTCACCAACTATTTCAGCAAGTTGAGTGTAGCGGAGATCCGCGTGGAGACCCATGAGATCGAGGTGGGCGAACCCATCATGATCATCGGCCCCACCACTGGTGTCTATGAAGACAGCATCGCCGAACTTCGACTCGACGACGGTCCGGTGCTGCAAGCCGTCAAGGGCGACCTGTGCTCCATGCCGGTGAAATCCGTGGTGCGACGGGGAGACAAAGTCTATAAAATACTGAGAAACTAATGCAACGGTTCAATTTACATACACACAGCGTTTATTCCGATGGAAAATCCACGCTAAGGGAACATGTGGAGGAGGCGGTCCGTCAAGGGCTGACGACCTTAGGGTTCTCTGAGCATAGCCCATTGCCTTTCGACAACACCTTCTCGGTAAAATCCGCCAATATGCCCCGTTATGTGGAGGAGGTCGCCCGGCTTAAAGAGGAGTTCAAGGACAAGATCGACCTCTACTGCGCCCTGGAGACCGACTACATCCCCGGCGTGTCCGAGACCTTTGCCGCAACCCAAGAACGGTATCATCTCGACTATCTGATCGGTGGCGTGCACCTGGTAGGACAATCCGCCAATCCCGACGAGCTCTGGTTCATCGACGGTCCCAAATGGGAGATCTATGACGAGGGCTTGCAGAAGTTCTTCGAGGGCGACATCCATCGGGCCGTCCGCACCTTCTTCGACCAGTCGAATAAAATGATTGAGGAAGAGAAGTTCGACATCATCGCCCATTTCGACAAGATCAAGATGCACAACCGCGACCGGTACTTCCACGAGGACGAGCCGTGGTATCGCAAGTTGGCCATGGAGACCCTCGACCTGATCCGGGAGAAAGGCCTGGTGATGGAGATCAACACCCGTGGCATCTACAAGAAACGTTACATGGGCTTTTACCCCTCCCCATGGCTGATGGAGGAAGCCTTTAAGATGGGCGTCCCTGCGGTCATCTCCACCGATGCCCATCATTTCAGCGAGATCACCTTGGAAATGGAGTCCGCCGGAGAAGCCCTAAAAAAGGCGGGGTATCGCAGTGTGGTCTGTTTCAAGGACGGTCACTGGGAGGAGCGGTCATTATAAAAAAACCCCACCGGTGCAAAGCCCGGTGGGGAAAAACAATATAAAGATTATGAAAAAAATCCGTTATTGCTTGGCGGCCATGACCATTTTTCCTTTGTAATAAAGGTCGCCGTCAACATAATATGCTCTATGATAGACGTGCATGGTGCCAGTGACAGGGCAAACTGCCATTGTCGGGGTTTCTGCCTTGTAATGAGTTCTTCTCTTTGCGCCTCTGGTATGAGACTGTCTGCGTTTAGGATGTGCCATTTTACTTTTATTTTAAAAAGTTAATACCATTGTTTAATTATCTTCAATCTTCATATCCTTCAAAGCCGCCCACCGGGGATCCATGCTGCTCTCTTCCTCATGTTCCGATTCCTCGTCATGGGAAAGAAGTTCCAGCGCTTTCGGATTGCATTCACCTTCAGGATGCACCCGATGCATCGGGATTGACAGGATGATATATTCATAAACCAAAGAGCGGATGTCGTAGGCGTGCTCCTCAGCAGGCACCACGACCACATCGTCGGATTCCTCGACTTCTTCGGCGCCGAGCTTGATGCAGAACATCTGCTCGCTATGGATCGGGATGTAGAATTCGTCACCGCACCGGTCGCATGGAACGAAGACCTTTCCCTTGATGTCGAAGTTCAGGGTCATCATGTATTCGCTCCTTTCGACCTTGAGGCTCACGGTCACCTGTCCTTGCTTCACTTCGGAATACTCCATGTCGGCAAAGAAGTCGTCGTTGATGTCGAATCGATAGTCATGGACACCAAGGGCGAGGCCGCTTACAGGAATCAAAAACTCATTTTCCCTTTCCATGTTGCCTAAAATCGGGCTGCAAAAATACAAATTTTATTCTGATAAATAAAAAAATAGCTATTTTTTTCTATTTTTTTCATTGATGCAAGATCTCGATGGCCTTTTGAAGCATGTCATCCATCGGTCGGTAGATGGGATAGAAGCCCTCGTCATCGAAGAGGTCACGGGCGACATAGGCTTTCAGCAGGATGTCGGCCTCCTTGCGGGCGACCTGTCTCTCCTTCTCGTTTCCTTTGATGCCCTTGGCCTCGGCCTGTTTCACCAAGTCGTTGAACATGGCGTCCGTCACTCGGAAGCCCCGGGCGAAGTCGTCGACGCTTTTGTATCTCGCCAACGCCTTACGGTGTTGGTCGCAGTAGTCGAAAGCGAATTGGTAGAGGATGCCGAGGTTGGCGATCTTGTTGAAGTAATACTCGGTGCTGTCATCAACGAGCGGCACATAGACGTCGGGCATGATGCCTCCGCCGCCATACACCGTCTTTCCTTTGGGTGTGGTGTATTTCAGCGAGTCGGCGAAATGGATGCTGTCGGCAGAGAACAACTCCCCGTTCTGATACCGGTCATACGATTCCAGGATATAGTCTTCCTTGTTTCCCGTGAAAGGCTTCTGGATGCAACGCCCCGTGGGGGTATAGTAACGAGCCACCGTCAGACGGATGGCCGACTGGTCGCTGAGCATGATCTGTTCCTGGACGAGGCCTTTGCCGAAGGAGCGTCGTCCGATGATGGTGCCCCTGTCGTTGTCCTGCAAGGCTCCTGCCACGATCTCGCTGGCGCTGGCAGACTCTCCGTCGATGAGGACCGCCACAGGCATGGACTCCAGATGCCCTTTCTTCCTCGCCTTGAAGACGGTGCGCGGACGGCTCTTCCCTTCCGTGAACACCACAAGGCTGCCTTTAGGGAGGAATTCGTCGACGATATCCACGGCAGCGCTGAGATAACCCCCGCCATTGCCTCTTAGGTCAAAGACGAGTTTCTTCATTCCCTGCGACTCCAGTTTCTTCACCGCATCCATGAACTCCTTGTAGGTGGTGGCGGAGAACTTGCTGAGTTTGATGTAACCCATTTCCGGTTCCAGCATATAGGCGATGTCGACGCTATAGGTAGGGATGACGTCGCGGGTGATGGTGAAGTCGAGCAGGCCCTCCACGCCCCGGCGGTAGTTCTTCACCCGGACGGTGGTGCCTTTGGGGCCTTTCAGCAGGCGCATGACCGAGTCGTTCTGGATCTTGACGCCCGCGATGATCGAGTCGTTGACCCGGATGATGCGGTCGCCGGCCATGATCCCCACTTTCTCGGAAGGACCGCCTTTGATGGTGTTGACGATGGCGACGGTGTCATCGACGATACGGAACTGCACGCCGATGCCCTCGAAGCTACCCAGCAAGGGGTCGTTGACCGCGTTGAACTCATCTCGGGAGATATACTGGCTGTGAGGATCCAGCTCATCCATCATGGCCACGATGGCATGATCCTCGATGCTTGGCCATTGGACGGTATCCACATACAAGGAGTTGACATAGTACATCACCTCATCAAACTTACTGGCCGCCGCTACTCGGGCGCTACGTTTCAGCATGATGTTTTCCGAGATGACACTGATGACAAATCCCGTCAACAAGCCAAACACCACCACCCATAGGATGGGATGAATACCCTTCTTTCGGTCCATTGTTTTCTATTATGGTTTAGATCACTCCGCAGGCTTCACGATGGAGGCGCTGGAGAGGTCGAGGTTACGGTCCACCTTCTTGAACAGTCCTTGTAGCACGGTGCCCGGTCCCACTTCCACCACGGCGTTGACGCCGCTGGCGATCATGTTAAGCATCGTCTGGGTCCAGCACACCGGGGAGGTCAACTGGGCGATGAGGTTCTTCTTGATGATCTCAGGATCGGTGACCGATTGTCCGGTGACGTTCTGGTAGATCGGGCAGATGCCGTAGTTGAACCTCGTGGCGCTGATGGCCTCGGCAAGTTCCACGCGAGCCGGTTCCATGAGCGGGCTATGGAAGGCACCGCCTACTTTCAGAGGGATGACCCTCTTGGCGCCGGCTTCCTGTAGTTTCTCTGTCGCCTTGGTCACGCCCTCGATGCTTCCGGAGATGACGATCTGACCGGGGCAGTTGTAGTTAGCGGGAATGACGACGGCGTCTGTGATGGATGCGCAGACCGACTCCACAACCTTATCCTCCATGCCGATGACGGCGGCCATGGTGCCAGGCTGAATCTCGCAGGCTTTCTGCATAGCGTTGGCGCGTTTGGCGACCAGACGGAGTCCGTCCTCGAAGCTCAGCACCTTGTTGGCGACCAGGGCGGAGAACTCACCGAGGGAATGTCCAGCGACCATGTTAGGCTGGAAATCCTCGAGAAGGGCGGCAAGGATGACCGAATGCAGGAAGATGGCCGGTTGCGTGACCTTGGTCTGGCGCAGGTCCTCCTCCGTGCCTTCGAACATCACATCCGTGATTTTAAAATCCAATATCCTATTGGCTTTGTGAAATAGGTCTTTCGCTTTCGACGAGTGGTCGAAAAGATCTTTTCCCATACCTACATATTGCGCTCCCTGTCCAGGGAAAACATAGGCTTTCATCATAAAAAAATCATTTGCTTGGTTGAGGTTGAACTGTTGGTTGTGTCATCTGGCACTTTCCGGTAAACACGGCACCCACTTCGATGAGCAGCTGTTTGGTCATGAGATCCATTTCCACTTTGCAGGTCGATTTCAGGGCGGTGAGTTCCTCGCATTTGAGGATGCCTTTTACCACGCCGGAGATGTCGGCTTGCTTGCAGGTCATGTCACCCTCGACGATGCCCGTCTGGCCGATGACGATCTTTCCATTCGATTTCAGGGAGCCGATGAGACGACCATCGACACGGATATCACCGCTGGATTCGACATCACCTTTGATGACGGTGCCTTTTCCTATTAGGTTTCTTGCTGGAGTTTCCATTCTACTTGCGTTTATATTAATAATGATTAATTACCTTTTCCCTTTGGTTCTCCCTTTTCTTTAGGTTCCTCTTTGATATTGGTGTTCAGTTTGAGGTCCTTCATCTTTTCCTGAGATAATCCTTCCAAGCCTTTGAGTCCTTCCATTAAAGCTTTCCCTTTGCCTTCGACTTTTTGACCCTTCTTCATCTCGCCTTGTTGGTCTTTCTTCACCTCACCTTGCTGATCCTTCTTCACCTCACCTTTGTCCTCGGCTTTCTGTACTTCCTTCGGCTCTTCCTTCTGTGCTTCCTGGAGGTCTCCTCTTTGCTCCACCTTGTTCTCGTCAAGGAACGCCCTGAGCGTATTGATGCTCTTATCCTTGAAGAAGGCGGCGTAATTGGCGACCGAGAGCGGTGTCACCAGATAGTCGGCCTTGTCCATGCCGCCGAAGAGATAGTCCGTGAGGAACATGGAAGTGATGTAATCCTTTGCTTCCGTCTCGTTTTCAAAGACGCTGAGCGTCACGACCATGGTCTTGCCGTCCAGGACGAGGTTCTTCACCTCGAAGTTCTTGAATCGGTGCTCACGTTTGTTGAAGTCGCTGATACGGACCTTCAGCGGTTCCACCCTGATCTTCTTTGAGTCGAAGATAATCAAGACCATGTGTTCCGCTGCCGGGTCGTAGGTGTAAGGAGACTTCGGCTTCTCTTCCGCCGGACTTCCGTCTTCTGTCGCAAGTTCTCCGAGGTCGATCCCGAGATGGTACTCTTCGTTGATGTTACGTAGGACGTCCAAGGCATACTGATGGACGCTGCTTGTCGGATAGGTTCGCACGACCCTAAGGAGGGCATAGGCCATGGTGTCGACCGTCTCGAGTCTTCCCCGGGCGACGGCGTCGAGCAGCGCGAAGCGTGGTGCGAAGGCGGTGTCGGCCGCATAAAGCTCCATGGCTTTCTCGGTATTCATCCTCACACGATAGTACTGTCCTTGCTGATAGGCGTCGAAGGTCTTGGAATACAAGTCAGAGGCCTGTCTCGACTCCTCTTCGATCTTCTTATAGTAGTCGGGGTCGAGGATGACGTTGGCATAGCTGGATTCAGGATATTTGTTGAAGATACGGTTCTTGTATTTCAACGCGTTGTCCGCATCACGAAGGTCGTTATACATCTTATAGAGGGCGTACCACGAAGGCAGCTCCTTCTCATTGCCCGGGTAGCGGGTGTCCAGTTTCTCATAGGACTCGATGGATCTGGGGTAGTCGGACAGACGGTCAAGGTAGATGAAGCCCACGTTGTAGAGCGATTCGGCGATTTGCTTATGCGACTCCGCCTGTTGTTCCGGGGTCAACGGGAGGTTCAGCATATAGTAGCCTCTGTCGTGATTGGTCAGCGTCGCGGCAAGCGAGTCTCTCAAGCGATCCTCTTCGGAGGCCTCCTCACCACCGCCGCCGAATCCATCCTCCAGAATGCCGCTGCCGAGGTTCCGTTTGTCGGAGATGCGCCAGTTGTCCTCGAGCTTTCTCATGCCCCATTTCTTGGAGAACTCGTTGAAGCCGTTCCTCAGGGTGGTTTCGTTATAGAAATACCAACCCACCCCGTTATTGTTGTTCGACTCCATGGTCCTGGAGGCGGAAGACTGTCCGATGGTGCTACCCATCATGGCCATCTGCTCCTCATAACGGCGTTGTTCCGCTTCGATCCGTTCCTGTTCGACGACTTGGGCAATGATCTTGTCGATGAAGGCATTACGGGAGGTGGAGTCCATATTGGCCACCCTCAGAAGGCTATCCTGGTCCCTGATGACGTTGAGGTTCATGACCAGATCGTTCAAGGTCTGCGAGATGTTGAGGATGCTGTCATAGCCCACGGTGGTGTTCCTGTCCATGGAGTTGACTGCGGTGTCATAGTAGGCCTGCGACAATTCGTAATCGTTACGGTCGAACAGAAGGGTAGCCGCTTTCAGGGAGGAGTTGGCTCTCTGGATCTGGTTGGTTTTAGCGTTTGCCACAGACTCCCTATAGTAACCGATGGCCTTTATGGTGTCCATCTCCCTCATGGCTAACTCTGCCATAGCGAAATAGATCCTGTCGATGAACTCTTCGTTTTTGGAATCGTCGAGCATCTTGTCGAGCATCTTATACAGTTCCTTGGCGTTACCGACGGAACCCATCTTCGCCATGTTCATCTTGGATTCGAAGAGCATCTCGTAGGTGGGATTGCGTTTGCTGACCTTCTTGAACTGTTCCGTGGCGCGTTTGGCGTCGTCCAGTTCCATATAGATCTGTCCGAGGATGAACATGGCCCTGGTCCGCAGGTCACGGTCGTTGGTTTGGAGCATGCCCGACTTGAGGTAGTCGATGGCGCGGGCGTAGTCTTTCGTGGCGATATAGTAGTCGGCCACGGTAAGGTCGAAGTTACGTTGCAGTTCCTTGGGCAGTTTCTTCCGGTCGGCCATCTTGCTTTGCAGTTGTTCGATCATGGCGATGGCCTTGGGGTATTGTTCCGTCTTGATGTAGGTCTTGACGAGCCAGAGGTTCGACACGAGGGCGATATCGTTTTTCTTGAACTCCGTGGAGACGAAATCAAAGGTGCGTCGTGCTGGGATGTAATCCTGTTTGTAGAAGTGCGCCTTCGCCATGACGAGATAGGCGTCATCGATCCATCGCACCCTCTCTCTGCCGTTGAACTTCATGGAGTGTTTCTGCACGCAGACCGAAGTCTTCTGGAGGGCGCGGTCCATCTGGGAGTTCAGCGACATCGCCTCGCTTTTGGTACCGTAGTTGAAGACGGGCAGCACCTTGGAATAATCGTCCTTGGCATTCTTCTTCAGTTGGCGGTCTCCTTCCATCAAGCTATATTCGCCATTCCAGAAGACATTGTAGTGGCTGGTTAGGTTATGGTAGGCACGTCGGGTGATGGTGTTCCGCTTGGTGGAGCAGCCACAAAGCAGTGCGGAGACGACCAGGAGGAGGACAAATACGGGTATTTTATTCTTTGTTGCCACGTTTAATTCGATTTATAGGTTTTTAGATACCATTGGTTGGCCAAGTCGAACATGAGCGAGTCGGTAGGTTCGATGGCGGCGGCTCTAAGTTGGACTGCGAGGCTGTCGGTAGCTTGTCGGAACTCCGTCATGAGGAGCGCGTCGAAGTCCTGTTGGCGGCTTTGGAGGATGGTTTGCTTTTGCGTCTCGAAGGCCTCGGTAGCCTTTTGGTGGAGACTGTCCATATTGAAGAAGCGCGCCAGTTGTTGGCAATAGCGAAGGCTATCGTCCTGCCACCCTTGGGGGACGCTAAGCGGTTCGGCGAGCGAGGTGAGTTTGTATTTCTCGCAAAGGCCCTGAGTCTCGGCGTTGATCTTGTCCATCTCATGGTTGAAATCGACCGCGAGGCGTTCCGCTTTCTCCGCCTTGTTCTTCTCGATGATCTTCGGGACATAGAGGTAAGCGGCAACGGCGATGGCGGCGAGGGCCAAAACCAGCAGGATGACCTTGACGAAGGAGAAGCCCTTGGTGAGGTAAGACCTCACCTCCATGATGTTGTCGAAACGCTGTTCCCTTGAGAACTGGGTGCAGTGGGTAGCCACGCTGGAGAACTGGCTCAGCAGGTTACGTTCGGAGATGAACTCGATGATCTTGCCTAAGGAGTAGACATCCGAACGCGGGTCACACTCCTCTCCCTTGATCAGTTCCGGGGCGATGAACTCGTTTTCCTTGATCAGCAGTTCCCTATCCGTTTTGTATTCCGTTTCCGGGAGGCCGATGTCGATGATCTTGGCGCGACTGTCGTTGGCCGTGACGAGGATGTTCTCCGGCTTGAGGTCGCAATGGATGATCATCCGTTGGTGCATATAGTTGAGTCCGTCGCAGATGTCGACGAGGACGTTCTTGATCTGTTTCTCGTTGAGGGTGCCCACACGCACATGTTCTGCCAGCGTCTTGCCCTCGATGTATTCAAGAACGATGCAGTCGCCGAGGCCTTGGATGGTCTCGAAGGCCAGGGCCTTACGGATGAATTTATGGTCGAGTTCGCTGGTCAGCTCATATTCCTTCTTCAGGTTTTGTCTGCATTTCGGGTCGTTGGCACATTCTTCCTTCAAGGTCTTGAGGATGACCTTGCGTCCGTTATACATTGCCGTGAAGAGCCTGCTGTTCCCGTATGTAGAGGCAAAGAAAGGTTTGATGTTATCGTAGTCTTTCGACATTATCGTTTCAGTCATTCTTCATGATGGTATTTGGGAGCAAAGGTAGGTATTTTTTCCCAATTATTATGAAAAATGTATGAAAAAACCAAAATCATCTTTTTTAAAAAGACGTGACATTTTGTCAGATTTTCGTATATTTGCCGCCTCGTTTAAAAATAAATAAGAATGAAAATCTCCTATAACTGGTTGAAACAATATGTCAACTGCGATTATCCGGCTGAGAAAATCAGCGAAGAACTGACGTCCACGGGACTGGAAGTGGAAGACCTCATCCCCTTCGAGTCGGTGAAAGGCTCCCTCAAAGGCGTGGTGGTGGGCAAGGTGCTCACATGTGTCGATCATCCCAACTCCGACCATCTCCACATCACCACCGTCGACTGCGGCGGCGCGGAGCCTCTGCACATCGTGTGCGGCGCGCCCAACGTGGCGGCAGGACAGAAAGTGCTGGTGGCGACCATCAACACCGACCTCTGGATCCACGACGAGCACATCACCATCAAGAAAGGCAAGATCCGCGGTGAGGTGTCCGAAGGCATGATCTGCGCTGAGGATGAGTTGCAGTTAGGCGATTCGCACGAAGGCATCATGGTGCTGCCCGACGACTATGAGGTGGGCAGACCCGCTTCGTACTACTTCCCTGTGGAGAACGACTACACCTTCGAGATCGGCCTCACCGCCAACCGCAGCGACGCCACCTCGCATATCGGCTCCGCCCGTGACCTCGTGGCCGCCCTCAACCAACGCGAGAACACCACCAAATATCATCTCATCACCCCCTCAGTGGAAGACTTCAAGGTGGAGAGCCATGACCTTGACATCGACGTGGTCGTGGAAGACACGGCAGCCTGTCCGCGTTACTCCGGACTGAGCATCACCGGCGTGAAGGTAGGTCCCTCTCCCGACTGGCTCAAGAACCGTCTTGCCGCCGTGGGCATCCGCAGCATCAACAACATCGTCGACATCTCCAACTACGTGCTCATGGAAGTGGGCCAGCCCATGCATATCTTCGACGCCGACAAGATCACGGGCAAGAAAGTCATCGTGAAATGTCTGCCTGACGGCACCCCCTTCGTCACCTTGGACGGCGTGGAGCGCAAACTCACCAGCCGCAACCTGATGATCTGCAACGCCGAGGAGCCGATGTGCATCGCCGGCGTGTTCGGCGGCATCAAGTCGGGCGTCACTGAAGAGACCACCAACGTCTTCCTGGAGAGCGCCTACTTCAACCCCACCAGCATCCGTAAGACTTCCAAGTACCATGACTTACAGACCGACGCCTCGTTCCGTTACGAGCGTGGCGCCGACCCCAATATCACCCTTTACGCCCTGAAACGCGCCGCCCTCCTCGTCAAGGAGTTGGCCGGTGGCACCATCTCCTCGGAGATCAAGGACGTGGTCAATGGTGACTTCACCCCGGCGAGGGTCAACCTCAAGTTCGACTATCTCAACAAGATCGCCGGCAAGTGCATCGACAAGACCCAGGCGGTGAACATCCTCAAGAGCCTCGAGTGCAAGGTCATCGAGTGCGACGAGAACCATGTCGTCGTCGATGTCCCCTCCTGCAAAGTCGACGTGACCCGTCCCGTTGACCTCGTGGAGGAGATCCTGCGCATCTACGGATACGACAACATCGAGATCCCGAGTCGCATCTACACCTCCATCAGCCGCACCAACAAGCCTGATGCCGACAAGTTGCAGCAGCACGTCAGCGACATGCTCGTCTCCAACGGCTTCTACGAGATCATGAACAACTCCCTCACCAAGTCCGCCTACAGCGAGGCTTTCGAGTCCTTCGATCCCGATCGTAACGTAAAGATCCTCAACCCGTTGAGCAGCGAACTCAACGTGATGCGCCAGACCCTGCTCTGGGGCGGACTCGAGTCCATCGCCTTCAACCAGAACCGCAAGGTCAACGACATGAAGTTCTTCGAGTTCGGCAACGTCTATTTCTACGACGGCAAGGTCGAGCATGACACGAAGCATCCGCTGAAGCCCTACTCCGAGTACTTCCACCTCGACCTCTTCCTTACGGGAAACAAGCAGGCTGAGTTGTGGAATGCCCAGGTCAAGCCGTTGGATTTCTTCGACCTGAAGAAGTATGTCACGGGCATCCTGCATCTGATGCGCGTCGATCCGGCCAAGTTGGAAGTCAAGGAAGGCAGTCTCAAGCATTATGAATACTCCACCGAGTTCTATCTTGACGGCAAGCGCGTCGCCACCATGGGCAAGGTCGAAAAGAAGACCCTGAAGATGTTCGATCTGAAGAAAGACGTGTTCCATGCCACCTTATGCTGGAACACCCTGATCAGCAACTACGGCAAGGCTCCCGAAGTTCATTTTGAGCCTTTGTCCAAGTTCCCAGCCGTCCGCCGTGACCTGGCCATGATCTTCGACAAGAATGTCACCTTCGAGGAGGTGAGGAAGGTTGCCATGGCCGCCGAGAACAAGCTCCTGCAGTCGATGAGTCTCTTCGATCTCTATGAAGGCGACAAGATCCCGGCAGGCAAGAAACAGTATGCTATGAGCTTCATCCTGATGTCACCCACGGCCACCCTGACCGACAAGGCCATCGAGAAAGCCATGAGCCGCATCCAGGGAGCCATCGAAAAAGAACTTAATGCTACGCTGAGGTAAACAGGACATGGATATACAAAGCATAAAACGATCATTCGGAATCATCGGCAACGACCCACAGCTGATCCGTGCCATTGAGATCGCGGTGCAGGTAGCCAACACCGACCTCACCGTGCTCATCACGGGAGAGAGTGGTTCGGGCAAGGACGTGTTTCCCAAGATCATCCATCAGAACAGCGCGCGGAAGCACGGGCAGTATTTCGCGGTCAACTGCGGCGCCATCCCTGAGGGCACCATCGGCTCGGAGCTGTTCGGTCACGAGAAAGGGTCGTTCACCGGCGCCATCGCCGAGCGCAAAGGTTATTTCGAGATCGCCAACGAAGGCACCTTGTTCCTGGATGAGGTCGCCGAGTTGCCCCTCTCCACCCAGGCCCGTCTCCTCCGTGTGTTGGAGAACGGCGAGTACATCCGTGTGGGCGGTTCCAAGGTGATGAAGACCAACGTGAGGGTCGTCGCCGCCACCAACGTCGATCTCCCCCAAGCCATCCAGAAAGGCAAGTTCCGTGAGGATCTTTATTACCGTCTGAACACCATCCCGATCCACATCCCGGCCTTACGCGAGCGGAAAGGAGACATCCACCTCCTGTTCCGGAAGTTCGCTTCCGACTTTGCCGAGCGGACTCACATCCCGGTCATCACGCTGACCGCCGAGGCCGTCAAGTTATTGGAGAACTACCGCTGGGACGGCAACGTGCGTGAATTGAAAAACGTCACCGAGCAAATCTCCATCATCGAACAGCAACGCGTCATCACCGACACAATATTGGAGAAATACCTGCCCAACAAGATCTCCAACGCCCTGCCCGTCCTCTTTCAGAAGGAAGACAACGCGGAAGGACTGTCGGAGCGTGATTTATTATATAAGGTATTGTTTGAGATGCGTCATGACATCGCCGAGCTTCGAAGCACCGTCAACGAGCTGACGAACCATCAGAACGTCATCAACACCAACTACATCGAGCATAAGCCCGTGGCCCCCTACGGAGAGCCTTACGTCACCCCTATCGGCACCAACGAGCCGGACACCATCGAGCCGGACTACACCGAGATCGTCAGCAACGAAGAGCCTGTCAAATCCAGTCCCCAGAACCTCTCTTTGGAGCAGAACGAGATCGAGATGATCCGCAAGGCATTGGAGAAGCACAACAGGAAACGCAAGGACGCCGCCCAGGAGTTAGGCATCAGCGAGCGCACCTTATACCGCAAGATCAAAAACTTCGGGATTGAGTTATGAAGACGTTGAGACTGCATATCGTCTGCCTCCTGCTGGCCGTGGTGTCTTACGGTTGCGGCATCTATTCCTTCTCCGGGGCGTCCATCCCCGCGGAGGCCAAGACGGTATCGGTCCAGTATTTTCCCAACCAGGCACCGCTGATCAACCCCACCTTGAGCAATGACTTCACCACGGCCTTACGCGATGCCGTGATGAACCAGACCTCCTTGGACATGGAGGAGTCGGGCGGCGACCTGTCGTTCGAAGGCGAGATCACCGACTACCGGACCACCCCGGTGGCCATCACTGCCGGTCAGACCGCAGCCTTGAACCGGCTCACCATCACGGTCAACGTCAGGTTCAACAACCGTTTCGACGAGACCAAGAACTTCGAGAGTAAGTTCTCCCATTACCAGGACTATCCCAGCGACCAGGACCTGAACTCCGTGCAAGAGTCCCTGACCGGCGAGATCATCGAAGCCTTGGTGGAAGACATATTCAACAAAGCCTTAGTCAACTGGTAAGTCATGGAGAAAGCGACACTCATCAACTATCTCAACCGGCCCGACGCCATGAAAGGCGAAGCGGTGCAAGAGGCGCAAGCCCTCGTCGAGGCTTATCCTTACTTCAGCGCCGGCCAATGCCTGTTGGCCATCGCCTACCAGAACGAAGGTGACGAGCGTTACGAGGGACAACTCAAGAAGGCCGCCGTGAGCATCGCCAACCGCAACAACCTAAGGCTGTTCTCCCTTCTGGCAAGGAGGAAGAGACCACAGCCCATCGTGACGGAAGAGGTGGTCCAAGAAGAGCCGACATCGACCGAAGACAAGGACAGCTTCTTCAAACTCATTGAGTCGAAGAAGGTCAGCCAAGATAAGGAAGAGATTGAAGGTTCCGTCATCCCGGAGAAGATGTTCATCATCCCCGAGATCGACCTGAGCAGCACCCAGGAAGAGCTCTCGGCGGAGTTGGCCTTGCTGGAGGAGAAACGCAAGTCGCTCGACGAGTTGAAGACCATCGTTGCGGCGCGGTTGAGGGAGATCGAGGAAGAGAAGCGTCAGCAGAAACAGGTGGGTGACGTCCCGAAAAAGAAGCTGAGCCGAAAAGAATTAATCGACAAGTTCATCGCGGAGAATCCAAGCATCTCGAAGCCCAAGGCGGAGTTCTACAACCCCATCTCCGTGGCACAAAACAGTATCATTGACAAGGGTGACATCGTGAGCGAAACCTTGGCGAAAATCTATGAAAAACAGGGCTATTTTGAGAAGGCAATTTCAATCTATGAAAAATTAAGTTTGAATAATCCAGAAAAAAGTATTTACTTTGCAGCCCAAATCGAAAGAATTAAAGAAAGTCAAACAAACAACAAATAAACGACATGTACACAGTAATAGTTATTTTAATCCTGGTTGTCAGCGTTTTGCTTGGGTTAGTCGTCTTGGTTCAGAACTCCAAAGGCGGCGGTTTGATCTCTAATTTCGGTAGTGCAAACCAGATGATGGGTGTTCGTCAGACGACCGACTTCCTGGAAAAAGCCACTTGGACCATGGCCATCATTTTGGTGGTGTTGTGTCTGGTGTCGAGCATGGTGATTCCGAAAAACGTCAGATCCGGTGAAGTCCAGGACTCCGAGATGCGTGAGCAGATCGAGTTGGCCATGCCGACCACTGAGGCTCCGGCCACCCAGGCTCCTGCAGCCGCTGAGGCTCCTGCAGCCGCTGAGGCTCCTGCCACTGACGCTCCAGCCGAATAAGGTATTGATCAAGACAGCGAAACAACTGTTAAAAATGTCAGAATGTCATACATTCTGACATTTTTTTTGTTTTATGCGTTTGGCACGAAAAATGACCAATGCCCGCCGTCCATTCGAATATTATTTGTTAAATCTAAAATATCAAATCCATTATGGCAAAATTAGCAATCAAACCATTGGCTGACCGCGTGGTGATCGAACCCGCCGCAGCCGAACAGAAAACCGCCAGCGGAATCATCATCCCTGACACCGCCAAAGAGAAACCCCAGCAAGGAACCGTCGTCGCTGTCGGCCCTGGCACCAAAGACAACACCATGACCTTGAAGGTCGGCGACACCGTCATCTACGGAAAATATGCCGGCACCGAGTTCCACCTGGACGGCAAAGACTATATGATCATGCG